>Ga0214544_1001596_pt1 | contig 47535 bp, 30 predicted proteins | sample CNSS3metaG_FD_160074 | JGI IMG/M metagenome (GOLD analysis project Ga0214544, IMG submission 160074) | Root nodule microbial communities from cowpea collected in UCLA plant growth center, Los Angeles, California, USA - CNSS3 | ecosystem: Host-associated > Plants > Roots > Nodule | place: USA...
AAATATATTAAAAAAATAAAAAAAAAAAAAAAATATATATATATATATATATATATTAGAGGAATGACAAATCCTAAATGATTAGCTCTTTGAAAAGTTGACAGGAGGCCTGAAGACCAAGTCAAAAAATGTTTGACTTCCACAGCTTGGGTTCTATCTGTGCTACAACCAGTGTCTACCCAATCATTTGTGCAGAAATGATAATACCAAAAATTAGCTTGGCCATCAAACATCAGGAAAACATAACAAACAACACTATTGAAGGCATAACTTCAGCATGTGAGGTACCAGCAAAGCCATCGAACATAGGGAAATTGTGTTGATCACTCACTTGACATTTGGTAAAATGTTTAAATCTATATAAAGTATAAACGGCCCTTTTATCTTACGCAAGGTATGAATGAGATGGAGCTATTAGAAATAGCATTAACAACAAACTTGGGTTTGAAGTAAGTAATGTAATGCAAGAATTACAGCCATGGCCTAGAACCATTCAAAGAGATGATCTGACAAAAATAACTTGTAAGACTAATCCATACCACATCATAGCCACCCAGTCTGATAACAGCTCTCCACAACCTGCAGTCCATGGAAATGTAAGGGATCCACTATCAGAGCAGTATAGTAACACATTCAAATATCAAAGAGGAGGTCAGGCCAACTTAAACTAGCCTTTAGAATGCTTATGAGAAAGGGGTTACACCCTTGCGTCACAGGGGATATTATACATACTTAAGGCAATTTAGTGGCTCTCCGTAAAACTTAGGAGGCTTAAATTCCAAGGACCGCTCTCTGTAGAAATTCTCAAGCTCTTTCATAAATGTTTCCCGGTCTAGAGGTGTGCCATACTCATCATACTCAGTCATCTGTGGATGAAAGGCAAGATAAATACAATGTACAAAAGAGAAATAACAAAAAGCTACTGCCATCTACTGGAAGTAAGTACCTCAGTATCATTTAGCACATTCTTCATTTCTCTAATATTCTTTTCTTTAGGCTTAGGAGTGATAAGTTCATGGTGCGAGACCGTCTTGGAATCTTCAACCTCAAACTGATTCTCGCTAATTACACTAGTCTCTGGTACATTACTAGGATCAGAATCGCCGTTTTTGTTATCATCGCCCTGTTCGACCATTACTTGATCCTGCTGTTGCTGAGCAGGGGAATTGTCAGTAGGGGAGGACGACACACGCTGGCCATGCACAGCCGCATCAACAACATCCATATCAGAAATGCCATGGGAATTACCCGTGGGTTTCTCACCATCCTCCATCTCACAACCTTATATTTGCACACAGCAATCCTACACTCCACGTAAACACTAATTATATAATTAGCATTATCTCGTGACCCATTAAACTCTTACAACAAAGTAACGCGAAATGGCTATGGAGAAAAACGACGAAAATCCTTGCCCTAAGCAAAAATTGTGTGTAGCGGAAACGATTCTAAGTCATGGCGAAACAAACACGGCTCCGGAAGTAAAAGCAGCGTACCTTAATTGGCGAGGAATCCGGAAACCGATCGACCACTAGGCGAAAATGTAGGGTTTCGGTGTCGGCAATGGAAATTGCAGATGAGGAAATGGGAAGTGTGAAGATGAGCGTGTTCCTATTTTAGATACGAAATTAGAAATTGAATTGAAATGAATGGAGCAGAAGCAGAAACGCTACACCAAGTTATGATGAAAATCAAAAGTCACATCCACAATTTGCACCCATGTTCCGCCTCCGGTTACGGTTGAACGGGGTTTGGAACGCAATTATAAACGCCGGTTAAGTTAAAGATGCGACACCTTCACCTTCACCTCCACTACTCGACTCACCCACTCTCTACTACTACTACTACTATCGTTTGTTTCCGTAAAAAGACCGTCCTACCCCTTTCTTCGTGTTTCTTTCCATTGCACTCTGTTTTTCATCTCTGGATAATAATATATTTAAAAGTCAACATAAATTCATTTCCTATAAATAAAAGATAAATTATTATTCACTTTCTCTAAATTTTATCCATTTATAAAGTACCCTCTTTAACTTATTAATTGCACAAAATAACTGTATTTTGAAGTTAACTCAAGTTCACTTTCTTTAAATAGAAGGACAAAACAATTCAATTACTCTTTAACCTATTTACCCCACAGAATAAATGTTTATAGGGCTATTCTGGTCATGGAAGGTTTGAATAGGTATGCATCAAATTTAGGAATGAAGTCTAATCTTCAACTAATCTCCATTATAATTTTAATAAATTTAAAAGAGATTATTTTACTGGTTATATAATCATAAATCATCATATGTAAAGAAAATAATTGATAACTTTTATCATACTTATTTTAAAGGATATATTGTTGATAATTTTTTTAACTATACTTGTACATCAATTAATCTCCGTTAAAATTTACTCAAGTTGTAGTTTTGTGATGTTGTTTTATCTAAAAGGCTAGGTGGCTTAACAATTTTGACAAGTTATATATTATATTTAAAATATAAATAAATAATTATTTTTAAACATTAAAATATATTTTATATTAATAATAAAATTTAAATTTTAACTATGTATATATTTAAAATACAACAAACATAAAGTAGAATATAAAGGATATACATAGAATATCAAAGTAAGATAACATAATTCACACATCACAAATTGAGTTAAAATTACGTGAGCTTAAATTGATTTATTTTTTGGTAAGATATAAATTTTATAATCCAACTTAATTCAATATGAGTTAGTAGATTGATTTATTGACCCATATAAAAATAAAAATTAAAAGAATTAATCATTTTTAAATATTTAATTTGATAGGATGAAAATAATTTTTTTCTTTTTCAAATATTAAAATTTGCAAGATTTCAAATATATCAAAAAATGTAGATAAATATAATAAAATTTAGTTTTTTCTGGTTCAAAAGATAAAAAATATTTTTTTAAAAAAATAAGTAAATTATAGATTAAGTAAGTCTAAATCAACCCAACTTATATTCATATAACTCGTAAACTAAGTGAGTCCAATATATTTTCATCCATGATTGATTTTTTTTTTTTTTTAATTTCTTAACCCTCGTCCTACTCAAACTCGTGTCGATCAAGTTAGGATGGACCGTTTTAAAATAGCTAGATATGCACGGTTAGAATCAAATTTGAGATATAGATCATTAAAAAATTTCACTTACACAATTGCACGGTTAGAATCTCTATTCCTTTCTCCCACATTTTCAAAAGTTTTTTGACAAATGCAAACAAAGGATCATATTTCCACTTTCACTGAAGTTTTTTGACAAGATAATTTGAAACATAAATTTGGCCTTTCAAAGATATTGACACCGAATTGGCTTCTACATAAACTTTTTCTTTGACAAAAATAATTAAAAATAAAGACCTTGCAACCGAAAAGAAATAAGTGAAACTAGAATAATATTAGGGGATTATTAATTCATCTGAATACATAGGCTTGTTACTTTCCATTAATAAATTAAATATGTATGAACTCTGGATAGGAAAAATGGATGTTTTAAATAAATTTTAAACTGAATAAATAAGCAAAAAATAAGATATTAAAATATTTATGATTTATTAAAATATATTGATTCTATCCAGCTTCCTAATAAATTTGACCATATGTTAAGTTTATTAATATATATATATATATATATATATATATATATATATATATATATATATATAAGGTTTATTAAGTTTATTTGATTTAAATTTGGTGCATATTGAATTAAAAGTCTCTTTTAATTAAGTTTTGAAAATGGGATAAAATAATTAGATCGTAGTTTATGAACTTCCAAGGTGTATTGAAGCATTAATTTAAAGTGAATGTAATTTGAAGACTAATTTGAGTTAAAAGGATCAGAAATGGTTGTATGAGAATATTTAAAACTTGTTAAAAATGCAGAATATGATACCATAGATTTTAGATAGCTTTTTTTTTAATATTTGTAATTATTGTTGCACAAAAATTATGCTCTGGTTTATTTTTTTTAAATAGATATTTTTACTCAAACAAAAATGAGATGTGAAGTCTAATCCTTTATATGTTTGTTTTATCTCTCAAGTGAGATTGTATCATTCAAGTGTTATTTTTAAGTATTAATTTTATCATTAAACTCAAAGAATCGAAAGTTATACTTAGAGAGTCATAGATTGTATCATTCAAGTTTCAGTTTTATCAAAGAACCACAGTCTATACTCAGTATCGAAAGTCTTCCTGACAAAGGTCCCATGTAAGGGTTCCAGGTAAAGCGTGTCCCGTTAAGAATAACGGTGGTACAGAAAAGGGCAGAAAAGGAGTACTTGTGGTTGGAAATGCTTCCGCTGGAGGGGGGGTGTACCAATGTGGTTGAAGGGACTCACCCTTGAGGGGGAGATTGTTAAGAATCCAAGTGTGAGTCTAAGTCCCACATTGACCAGAAATGAGAAAGTAGAGCACTATATAAGAATCACGACCCATAAACCCATTGCCTTAAGGTTTTGGATTGAGAGTGGTGTTAGTGTCTTATGTGGTTAGGCTCAGATCTCATTGGTGTTGTTCTCCCCAGTGAAACCCCCTCTGTAAAACCTGACAAGAACCACAATCTATACTCAGACAGTTAGGATGTAGGTTTCGAATAACTTAGAAGCAGAGTAACTTTGTCAATAATTTAAAAAATGTTATTGCGTTTTTAAAGACTATTGTTCCAGTCTAGGAATGATGGCCAAACCAGAACAATAATTTTCTCTCTCACTTCTGAGTTCACCCCCCTTTTTTTCCTTAATCCCTTATGTATATATAGAGTCCTTCAGTCTTTAAACTACTATTTTAATGCCAGATCTTTAGCTAACCAACCTACCCACTTCTCCACTATTTTCTCCTGAAATCTCGCATGTGGGTGGTTATTCCTAAAATCCAGTGATATTTGCTCGTCACCTCGGCCACCTCGGCCCAAGTGCTCGTTACCTCGGCCACCTCGGCCCAAATGCTCGTCACCTCGGCCACCTCGGCCACCTCGGCCTAAATGCTCGTCACCTCGGCCTATGACTAAAACTCGTTGTTTTATGATAAATATTTATCAAGTCGGAATCATGATGAGCACGTTGAGGTCGACCATTCCCTGAACGGTACAACTATATTTTTCTTAAAATTGTAGTATATTATGTCTAGTTAAATGTACTTTTTGTACTAGTATATGGACTAAGAGGTAACATTATACTTAGTTTACATTAGCAAAAACTAAAACTTAAACAAAGTTAACCAAGAAATAACCAAAATAGACTTTAGCCTTTAATAAACTTTTATTGTCTTTTTGAAAAAAATAATGTCATGTTGACGTATTATTTTAATATCGATTAAGTTAATGAAGTTTTGGTCAAAATTAAGATGATGACATCTTAACTTTAATTGAAACCATGTCATTTTGACCTTAGTTAAATGGATGACATTTTAATTGAGATTGGACACATGACATCTCTCTCCACTTAGACTAAAAAAAAAAATACAAAGAGAACATTTAATAAGAAAGTATAAAGAGTTTTAAACTTTTATTATAAAACTTCAAATTCTTTTAAAATTTCTTATTTAAAAAACCCTAATAATAAATAAATTCTTAAGATTTTTTCTTCCAAATACATTGTAAAACCACGTAATGTTATAAAAAAGTTAACAACATTCATAAATTTTAAACAAAGTCCAAATAATCTATTTAAATAGTGCTGAATAACAATCTATAAAAAATAAAAATTAAAATAACTCATTCAAAATCAATGTATTAATTTTTAATCATGTTTTTCTAATTTAAATTATAACATAATAAGTACAAATGTCTAAGAATATATATATTATATCCGTATATATCATGTTAACATACGAATATAAAAAATACGATGTATTCGTTAATCGCATATGCCCATTTACAATATTATTTTCTATTTAGTATGAATTTTATCAAAAATACCCGCATGTTTTGACATCTTGTATTTCTAAAAGTTATAAAAATGAATAGATTATGTTATTTATTGTGTTTTGTTTGTTGTTGGGTGATTTGACTCGGCGCTTTAATTAAGAAAATGATGTAAAGGTTGAAGACATGTATTATGAGAGGTTTGCTACCATGGTGGGAACCTTCTGAGCATAGTCCAAAAAAATTGAAAGTTAAAGATTTTAAACGAAGATGTTGACCTCACCTCAATCTTCCACATACAAAATCACGTGGACTATCTTATTTTCATGTCAAAATTATTCACTTTATCACTATATATATAATTTAACAATCACATATTCCAACTATAAATTGGTAATAATATAACCCTATCATGAACTGAATTTGGTCCATATTTGTGCATATTACCACACCTCAAACTATAAACATTTAATCTGTTATTTATAATAATGGTATAGAGTCTCATGACGATGAGTTCAAAGTCACATTTGACTAAAAATGATGATATAAATAATACAAAGTTAAAAAACTTATAATATATCACCGAACACAGATACTATTGTAGTACTATTGTGTTTGTACGTTCGTATTTTCTTAATTTTTATAAAAATTTGAGTTAAGATGAATAAAAGATATATAATTAATTATTAAAATAGTTTTTAAATATAAAATTTAAAAAATAAAATATATACACAAAAGAAAATTTGAACATAACGATTAAAGATAAAAGAGATTTTAAAATAATAATTAATTTTGAAAGTAATAATTAAGGATAAAATAAGAATATCGAGATGTAAAAATAAAAGAAAGTATCGTCTTTACGTATTGTTATAGATATTCCTGTAAAAATTTACGATAAGCCAAAAGATAAAAATGGATAAGATAAATAATAAATAAGTTAAAATATTCATAATTTCTTAAAATTTTAGATTAAATGTATTTTTTTTATCTTTTATATATTTGTTCACGTCTTCTTGATGTCAATTTTTTTTGGTATTTTCTTAGAAAAAGAGTTACAATGATATTAGAACCGATAATATTAATTACTTGTCATGACATTTTTCACTTTTGTGTTATTTTTTTGACTAATTAGAAAAATTAGAAAATTAATCTTTATTTTTGTGAAATTTCCGTAATAAACATTATTTTTCTGTTCAAAATTCTGTATACGTTAAAATATACAGAAAAATTAAATATTTCTATTTTCTCAATAAATTTGAAGAAAGATGCATATATTACTTTTGTCACAATTTCAGCAAACTTCCAGAAAAAGGCTGGAAACGTCTTTGAGAATAAGTTAATGTTTAAAATCAGTGATGATTATGCATATTGAGATTTACAAAATTAATCATTTACAAATATGCAATTTTATAATGTATAAATAAACTATTTCCTATCGTACTAAATTTAGAGATTAAATTTACTTGTATAAGAGAATTTAATTAATCCGTTTGTTAAATTCTTAAAACAAAAATATATAAATATATTAATAAATAAATTTTAATTTTACATCTTGACCCTTAAATAAACTGTCATAAACAGCATTACGAATAACTGTTCAAAATTCATGACCTACTATTGAGGCAGGAGAAGGAGAAACAAAGATATCGTGTTGTCATAATCAGATTATTTTTTTTAATCAGAAATATTATTATTATTTTTATTCATAGTGAAATTGTTTTCAATAGAAACCCAACAAAGAACACGTGTATATATCTTTTCTAACAGATAATATCGTAATAATAACATCATCAAATAGTTTTTCATAAGCAAATATAAACAAATAAGAAAAAAAACGTATAAATTAAAATTAATTTATACGCATGACTTAATTTATTGGTGCTTTTTTGTCTCTCATTTCTTTTAATTTTATTTTTAACTTGTGTATATATTTAAAAAATTACAAAAAAATAAATAATATCAAATCCCAGATTTACTTCCTTTTAATTAAGACAAACGTGTGTATATATATATATATATATATATATATATATATATATATATATATATATATATATATCCAGATTTTGGAAATTAAAATTAGTTTGGTATGAATTAATTTGTAAATTTGTAAATTTTTAAAATCTTTATTCTTAATTTATACTTAAGCTAATTTTGACTTGTGTAAAGGAATTCATTTCAGTTTGTGTAATTGTATAAAGCTTTACAAATGTGTTTAATTAAATTTACTCGATTTATTAATATAAAAGTAAAACAATGTTGATAAAGTTTCACTGAAAAACATATATAGTAACTAATAACATTTCTTTTATATCACCAGTCAACTAATGTTTGAAAAATTACTCCCTTCTTTTGACAGACACACACCAACACCGTAAACACTCATTTAACCACACATAATTACTCCCTCATTCTTTGGAGGCACATACAAACACACTAATTAAACACTCATTAATCCACACACCAGTGACTAATTAATCTGTTGGATTTAATCCAGAAACAGTATGGTTTAAAGTTTAAAGTGTGTTGTAGATTCAGAAATTGATGAAGTAAAATGGAAGGAATAGCTGAAGGAACCGGCGAGCAGAGAGAGTGTGGAAGAACAAAATTAGGTAACCCCATTAGCCATTGTCGCAGTTTTGGAGTAGTAAGATGAACAACAATGACGACGACGTTTCCAAGAGAGGGTAGAGGTTCCACGCGTTCACCCATACATGCGGGACACCGCTGTCTAAGCTCATGTGAATGCTCTCTATATAAACCACTCCTCCTGCATAATAATTTCAGTACCACCTGGCACCTCCATCTCCCATGGCTACTCAAATATAGACTGCATTATTCACGTAGCAGAAGAGAGATACAGTGAAGATGGAGGAGGGAAAAGCAGCACCTCAGAAATCTCTTCAGGATTTTGATCCTCAGAAGCCTCCCAAAAGGAACAAGTTTGCTTTCGCTTGTGCCATATTGGCTTCCATGACTTCCATATTACTTGGCTATGGTGAGTGAGTGTTAAAATATAGTAAAAACTATACGTAGACATGACATGCATGAGTAAAAGTAACCTTCTTTTTTCTCTTCTGCACCAAGTACTCTATATATTGCATGTGAACTTGATGATGATGATGAGGAGTTTGGTGCAGACGTTGGGGTGATGAGTGGAGCGGTGATATATATAAAGAGGGACCTGAAACTGACGGACGTGCAAATCGAGATCGTGGTAGGAATCATCAACCTTTACTCTCTCATAGGTTCGTGTCTCGCCGGGAGAACCTCGGACTGGATCGGTCGGCGCTACACGATCGTCGTGGCCGGAGGAATCTTCTTCGTCGGAGCCCTCCTCATGGGATTCTCTCCAAACTATCCCTTTCTGATGTTCGCGCGTTTTGTGGCGGGCGTGGGCATCGGTTATGCTCTGATGATTGCTCCCGTCTACACGGCGGAAGTGTCCCCTCCTTCGTGTCGTGGTTTTCTGACCTCCTTCCCCGAGGTAGTGGAGATATAAATTTGAAAGATGATTTTATTATGTGAGAATAGTAATAATAATAACTGATATGGTTGATATTGATGAAGGTATTCGTGAATGGAGGGATATTACTGGGATACATATCAAACTACTGTTTTTCGAAGCTGCCACTTCACCTGGGATGGAGGATGATGCTGGGAGTGGGGGCGGTGCCGTCGGTGATCCTGGCGGTGGGAGTGTTGGCCATGCCGGAGTCTCCACGGTGGCTGGTCATGAGAGGTAGGCTCGGCGAAGCCACAAAAGTTCTCAACAAAATCTCCGACTCTCCCCAAGAGGCTCAGCTCAGGCTAGCAGATATAAAAGCCGCGGCTGGGATCCCGGAGAACTGCAACGACGACGTCGTTCAAGTGACCAACCAGAACAGCGGCGGTGAGGGTGTATGGAAAGAGCTAATCCTTTACCCTACACCCGCGGTGCGTCACATCCTCATCGCCGCGCTGGGCCTCCACTTCTTCCAACAGGCTTCCGGCATAGACGCCGTGGTGCTGTACAGCCCCGAGATTTTCAAAAAGGCTGGCCTGGAATCCGACGCCGAGCAGCTTCTGGCGACAGTGGCCGTTGGATTCGCCAAGACCGTTTTCATCTTGGTGGCTACGTTTTTGTTGGACCGGGTCGGGCGTCGACCCTTGTTATTGACCAGCGTTGGCGGCATGGTGTTCTCGCTTCTGACGCTGGGCGTGAGCCTGACCATCATCGATCACTCACGCGGTGTGATGAAGTGGGCCATTGGCCTGAGCATAGCGACGGTTTTGTCCTACGTGTCGACGTTCTCCGTTGGGGCGGGTCCCATCACGTGGGTCTACAGCTCCGAGATCTTCCCGTTGAGGCTACGCGCCCAGGGTGCGGCTATGGGAGTTGTGGTGAATCGGGTGACGAGTGGGGTTATCTCGATGACGTTCTTGTCACTGTCTGATAAGATCACTATTGGTGGGGCCTTCTTCATCTTCGGGGGAATCGCGATGTGTGGATGGATCTTCTTCTTTATCATGCTCCCCGAAACACAGGGCAAGACCCTTGAGGAAACGGAAGGGTCTTTTGGTAAATTTACGGCATGGTCTAAAAGCAGGGGTGATAGGGACAGTGAGAACAATGCAGAGATAGAATTGGCGAATTAGAAGGAGGAAGACATAATAATGGCTCTTTAAAAGCTTTCGCTACTAATAATGCCACAAGCGTAGTATGAAAGTGTGATAGCATTTCAACATTCCAACCTAATATTTATAATGTAACATTTCCCTTTTTCCTGAATATTATTTGAATTCCATGGAATTTGAGTACTTTATTTCAGTTACAAACACATTGAATGATCTGTATATTCTCTCTGTAATCGAACAACCCAACTTGAATATCCTGCCATCATATCGTAAGAGAACAAAACTAATTCACTCACGATGATGGCAAGTGTTCCTGGTGATTCTATCCACAACAACAGTGAGTATCAAATACGAGTAATATTTGTTATCGGGCTTACTTTTTTCCTACTTTTTATTTCTTTTATTCAATTTCACCCATTATTAATGGAGTCCAGATTTTTTATTAGTTTTTCTCATATTGTCCTCAATTAAACATTAAAATTACACCATTTTAATATTTTTATTGTATCTTTTTAATATATTTTAAAACGTTAAAATTAATGATAAACGATATATTATAAAGATTCAATAGAAAAAATTAAACAGAAAATTCAAATTTATATTGATGTTCATAAATGGTTTGGAGTCCCATCGTTCAAGATTATTCCCTTCAATTTAAATTGACTTTAGATGATAATAATCAACACTAGTTTTAAACTGCTAATAAAAGGCCGCTGACAACTCCAAGTCAATTTAGACTCTAAGATACAAAGTTACGTAGATTTTAAAAACTTAAGATATCAAGTGAATTTGAAATTAAATGATAAAATTTAATTATGTATTAATAATAAGAAAATTGAATATAATTAACAAATAATGAGGAAAAAAGAACAATTAAACCTTATTAATAAAATAAAGATGAATTCACTCTCATTATTAAAGTGTTCAATGTCTGGTAAAACACAGCACATTCAATATTTATCATAAACTCATTCTGGTAAATGAATGTGGTGTTTCTTTTTCCCGAGGTTTCGGACGTGTCTGATAAAGAAGGTAACGGGAGGTTGTAGGAATGACCTAAATGAATTGTATTTACCATTAATAAATAAGATTACAAAGCTGTATTTTTACACTATGAGGAACCCTCAAAAAAATATTACAGAACTTTTGAATATTCATCGTAATTAATTTACTACAATTCCCTCCTCAACAATACCTACTATAACCGTGAAAATTCCTCAAAAAGAAAAAAAATCAAAGCATAGGACAACAATGAAGGTAAAACTACAAGCAACCATGTACATGTTAGGTAAGGTCTAAGTATCTCACTTCTCGATGCCTTGCTGCAGATACTGTATCAAGTCATAGCCAGCAGTGGTCCACTTATTGTAAGCATCTTTACAAACATGGGTCATGAAATTGGCTGCTTCACGCTCACTCATCTCCGGATGAAATCTCTTCCGAAGATTGCCAATAGGATCACCCCTGCTGAAGCAAGGCAACCCACTGTCTAGCATCAAAGCTACAGTGGTGATGATCCCATCCATACGTCGTCGGGCTGCAAGGTACCCCTTCACACACAAACTAGATGTACAAGAAACAGTGAAAGAACGTTTAGATTTTTATGCAGGACTTCTCCAGGTAAAAAATTAAGTTTGTAATCTATATAGATAGGAATGCCATTACTACCTTAAAAATTGGCTCCATGTATCACTCTTCATAACACCAGATGGATCTAATAATTGTGTCATCTCATGGCTCAGCTTAAAATGAGCACTTTCGAAACGCATATTCCCACCCGGAGAAGTTTCGAGGATGAAACCAAAGTCAATATGAACTAGCCTTCCAACACTGCATCAGAATTCATATTAGTTATGCCATTTATTGGACAGAAAGGCAAGAAGGGGTAGGGGGAAAACAATGAAGATGTTCTGATGCTTCAGAGGCTTCTAAAGCTAAATTCAGATGCACAAGAAATTATAACTGACTTTGCTGACACGGTAATAGAAGAAAGACAGAGATCATACTTATCAAAGAGAAGGTTGCCATTGTGTCTATCCTTTGGTTGAAGCAAAAGACTAGCAACAGCATAACCAGCACTGCTAATGATGAAGTTCTGGCGTGCAGCCTCAAAACTGGCAGATCCTACAGGTCCAAAGTCTTGCTGAAATATCTCAAACAAACCTCCATCAGTCGTTTCCCCCATCTGACTTCGACTACGCGAATTTGGCACAACCTGGAAAAGTGAAAAAAGAAAAAAAATTACAAAATCCACAAAGCAATTAGGACCAAAATATTTTGAGGAGATACAAGGCTAAAATACAAGTTAAAAATTTACATCAAATAATAATAACAGAACTATTTTACCTAAGTGACTGTTTTAGCATAGTTAGCTAAACACTTGCTCTATTTGTTAGTTTAACAAAACATAAAATAACAATATTATTGTCCATAGTACAACAAAATTAGTATTATAGATACGCATGTTGCAGGGGTACCCAACAAAATCAATCAAAATTGTGTGCTAAGTCAAAACAGTGCGTACGTGGTTGATAAAAAAAAAACTTGGCATGTAATTCAACTTGTTTGTGTCCTAGGATCGTAAAACTTGTGTTTAACATGATAATTTGACAACCATGCCAGTTCCACGTCCTAGACTGAGAATCCAATTGCCCAAAAGAAATAAATTGCTCAAAAGTACACTTCCAAGGACTACCATAAGTTAGCAGTTGTCACTGCACTGGCATTCTCCATTCTGATCAAGAAAATACTTAGACTGATGAGCCAAAGAATTCTCACAATGTTGTATCATAAGATAACGAACTCACCTCTATTATACCTCTCTCAGGACCAGTTGGCAGAACACCATAAGGATATAAGTAAAGATTAATTCCAACAGCTTCAAATATATCACTAAGTAGTGATATTACTTGAAGGGCGAGAACATCTTGTCTACAGTCATCTCCGACCTTCAATGCAATAAAATAGTCAGCCCAAGAACCACAAAACACTCAAATTAAGCATAATTGACAAAAAGCAAGAAAACAATCAAGCGTTGCAAAAAAATTGGTTTATCAAATACTAACCATACTCCAAACATGTTGCTCACTTCTATTTATTTTGCTCATATTTAATATCAAATTATCTCAGCATCTACCAACCCAGTCCTAAAAAAAAGGAAAAAAACTATAGCGTACTTTAAGAAAATATACGTGTATAACTAGGGTATACATGAGCCATACTAAGAGTATATTTTGAAGAAGGCTAATTTTCCAAGTCTCTCAGCGTAATGTTCTGCAGTTTCGTGACAGGACAACAACTAAAAATCTTGAAATGAGCCTACAAAGGATATCATGAATAAAACCCAACTAACCTTGAAAATGCAAGCTTGTGGCTTTTCATCACTTCTGTCCCCATCTCGATCTACTACATTAAAAGTAATCATGATTGGGACTTTGGCGGCTGATTGTAAGGGAATACCACTATCAGTTCGAATACCCGTAACAAGTTTGTTAGGAGCTGTTGGGAGATAAAGGTCCTCGCCATCCAGTTCAATTTTCTCCAACTCCCTAGCAGATGGTAAAAATAAACACTAGCTTCCACTAAAAGAACATTGAAAAATTAACTCAATTCACAATTAAAATATGCCTTCAGACATTTGCCCATTACCTTCTGATACCAGCTCGGCGTTCTTCTTTAGGGAGTGGATATAGTACACCAGAGATGGATGTAACTTTGTCAAAGAAATCAAACTCTCTTCTAAATATGTCAAGTGCCTTTCCCCTAAAACCGTCAATTATGCGCTGCCTTACAGCTGGCAGCAGTTCAAGAAATGCACCACTCTGAAATAGAAACACAGAAACAAACGTATAAAGCATGATTTAAAAAACAAAAATCCAGCAGATTCTATCTAAAAATCAAGAATTCACATCAAATATATTTGAATGTTAGCAATACATTCTCTTATTTACTCTAATCTAAATTATAAACTGAAATTTATTATAAACTACAAAGTCATGGGCGGGGCTCATTAAACTAGGCATGGAGCGGAAATCATTATTTTTAGGACTTCCAATAAATTCGGGTCAATAATAAAAATGTGATTGAAAGAGTGTTATAGTGTTTGATGCTAATATTTCTCCACTATATTTATCACAAGAACTGAAAGTAGTGATGCATATTTGAATGCCAAGTGCCAAAGATTACAGACAACACTAGGATGATGTCTCTGCAAATTGAGGAACTTAAGGTAATATGAGAAACAGCCACGTTGATGCTAACTCAAGATAATGTTTTCTCATTGCATCTTATTGACTGACTGTCGGGACAACAAGCAATTAAACAAAATAATTTGATTTTGGGCATACCGGTCTGACAACTAAGAGACCAAATATTTGATACATGGCACCTCATCTTTTAATTCTGAAGCCAAGAAATGGGTAAGGACTAATTGTTATAACTGTAAGTCTTAAAACAAAAACTATATTTCCTCCTATTTATGTCTTAATAACCTGCTTCGGAGTCCAGGAATGCTTCTCACTTTGATTATCAATATGACAAGCTCTTGCTTCACTCTGTTGTTCTTTTCTTTCAATTTCAAAAACAGAGGATACCTTTCACAGTGCTTGTTCTGATGCCAGATAAGCTGTTGTGCTATAACTTATTGTCTGTCATAAATAGCTGTTTTTTTTTCTGTATCTATTGTATCTTATCTCAAAGTAGGCTATAGGTGCACTTCTCCGTAAACATTCTCTCTCTCTCTCTCTCTCTCTCTCTCCCTCTCTCTCTAGTGTTTGAATTGTTTCAGGGTGAGTGCTACAGCCACAGATGAACTTGAGGTGATTTGCAAGAGAGATATGGTTTTGGTTTAGGGTTTAGGGTTTAGGGTTTAGGGTTTAGGGATGGATTGATTTGAAGGGATGGATTGTTGCAATTGTTTCCACTCGTCACTCACCAGAAAACATGTGAAAATCACGCTGGTAGTGAAAAACGTACCATTTTGACCATATCTTTAACCACACAATTGACTCAAGAGCAGTGCTGGCTCGTGATTACAACAAGCCAAAGCAACGTATCTCAATTAAATTTCAATTATTTGCAGTCTAAAACTTACATAATAAATTATGTATTGGCCATAATCCATTATATAGGGCTAAAAGAATAATATTTTGCATGCAATATGGCCACATAATCAACTATCCATGAACATAGTCGATTATGTGGGTTGTTTTTGCACAAGATGTCTGTTTGGAACATCTTTTTTTCCACCAACAGGGGCTATTTTGTACGTTGCATGTTTAAATTTACAAAATAAGGTACAGGGGCAATTAGGACTTTGACAAAGAAAATGCCTACCAACCTTTTTCACTTCAATCAAATCGATCACACACTTACAAACTTGGCCCTCATTTCTACCCGCTTTTGACTAATTCAAACAACCTCCTTATTCACTATAATTCTCTTTTCTTTTTTCCACTATTTCATTTTCCATCTCTCCATCCAACAAAAGCTAAGGGTCACTTTGTTAGGCACAGAAGAGAGGGGAAGCCAAATTAGAGTCAATCAATATAAAGAAAGCTCTTAACTAATTAACTACACAGTATGAAGAAACATTCTTTTGGGCTTTAGCATACCTTCCCACTGTTTGGGTCTTTTCCTGGCTCAGGTACAGTCTCACCCTGCCAAAAGTAAAATCAGTGTTTAACAAATTATTAAACTAAAAACAAATGACTTGCAACGCATACGTTGACGATATAAAAAGGGACCACAGTCTGAATGTAAGAAAAACATAATCACAAGTCATACCTGCAAATGCCAGATAAGAATATGGGCAAATATATCACTTCTTTGAGCAGCTCTAAGCAAATAACCTTCAACTAATTTCTGAAAAAAATAAATGTACGCATTTGGTTACTGAGCAAAAACATGAAAGTCATTACTGACCTTATATTATTTACACCTTCCCCGTCAATTATTATAGATTGACTTCAGAAAATGTTTAAATTTAAAAAACATTAAAAAAAGGTTAGAAATTTTCATTTGCTAAAATGTCTGAACTGAAGATGTTTCCCTCAATGAGATTTTTCACGAAGTCAAGATATATTAGAAGTGACTAAAAAAAGTAAGACAACAACGCATAATGAGATTCAACCGGCGAAAAATATTTTTACTGACGTATTTTTGTTTTTGCTCCAGTGCTATTTTGAAAATCTAAATGTGGTCTCGACTGTAAAATTACAAGGCTTATTTAATGGTGAAAAAAAGGTAAATGGGGTTTTTTATGTCCATCATGAAACAGTAGGAAGAAAGCACACACAATAGGAATAAAACATGAAAATAAATTTCAGTAGATATCTAACCTGGTCATCATGTCGCAAGGACTGCACCAGCTGTGGCATGAAAAAAGTCACTGGTCCAGGAGGATAGGATTCCAAAACCCTTAGAACATATGCCATTACCCGTGGATGTCCCTTGTATGCCGGAGTAAGGAACTCTAGAGCCTGTGTAATAGAACAAGGAGCCCAATGAGGCAATTGTTGCAAGAGCACTGAATTATCATCAACTGCCTTTGGGGTGATAAAGAAAGGTAATGCTTCTGGTATGTTGCGGACATCCACTATATTTTCCTGTAAAGCAGAGAATTATTGGAATGAATGAAAAACTAAAAAAACTACACAGGCACAGATTCTTCCATTGACTGGTAATTAAATAGTCTTCAAAACATAACAAAAAGTATAGTTCGGGTAAGGCTGATTATATTTCTTCCTTCAACACAAAGCATATTGCTTTTGAACGATAACAATATAACTATGAATTTCTTATTGGAACTTAAAATGTATGAAATTTCTGTTCAGGATACACAATTTAACAGCTGAGAAATGAATGTATTTGATCATTTTGGGGGTGTTTGGTAGAGGGGATAATTGTAAGCTTCCAAAGAATCATAGGTCAGGAGTCCAAGCATCCTTGTGCATAACACCCCATTCTTTAATATTCCTTTATTTTATTCATTGAATTGGGCTAAGACCACGAAGTCACTTGAAAGACCCACACTGGATTATTACTTCACTGCCCACCCTTCCCTGTGCTTTATTTATACATATCATTTCTTCAATGGGATGTGACATATAAGACTCCTCTTGCAATTTGCTACTCATGATAATCTCTACCTAAATTCTCTATCATAAACCCTTGGTAGAAAGTGGACTTTAAAGATAATCCAATATCACTCATAACCAACTTGTAAGGTAAGATTTGCACACTCACATTGAGGACTAAATATATCGAGCATGAAACTAGGTATTTGTAGGTTGTTTGATAACGGCCCAATAACTGGTGGCACAAGGATGAGCTCTGATATCATCATTAGACAATGAACTTTAATTCTAACTTCACTTCACAAAATCAGCTTGTAAAATGAGATTTACACTCACTTGTATACAATAATTTGATTTTATCTCTGCTAGATGTAATGGGCTTAGGCCCATCTAGTTATATTTTTCTACTTATAAATGCAAGACCCTATGTGCTCAATACACATTAGGGATACATCCTATGTTTCTCTTTCTTTTATTTCAACAATCTCAAATCAATGTAAGATTTTCAACAACATTTTATTGTCTGACAAGACTCCAGAACATAGGCAACAGAAGTTGATCAAAACATTTAAACTTTAATCTTAAACCTATTAAAAATTCTCACTTTGAAGACACTAGGCATTAGGGCTTCCAGTTAATATTTATCGCTGAAAAAGAACATACCTGTACAAGCTGAGTAACTTCTGTTTTTATAAATGTATTGGTAGGGAACCTTGAGGCCAAAGATAAAGCAATCCTAGGATCCACGGAGAAGGCAGTCCTAGTATATTCTACCCATTTATCTGCACTAATCTTGGGTCGGGAACCCATTTCTCTGAAAATACATACCAGGTATTTGAAAGCTTAGGACAAGAAACACACAACATTTAACAAAATTCAAGTGATCAGAAACAGATAAATATATAGTTATATACTTTGTGTTAGTTGGCTGTGCCCAGACGTCAAGCCTATCAGCCTCATACTGGCATAGCATTAAAAGTAGCTGCCTCCGCTTTTCTCTTCCTGAAGCATAGTTTTCCATTTGACCCCAAACAGGATGATAGAGATCACTCTAGCATAAATGTAGAAATTCAGATTAGGATATATTGACGTCCATTTGAGAAATAAAACTACTTTCATAGACAAAGATAAAAAATTAAAAGGACATGATAACAATTTTAAGTTTTAAGATAAACAGAATAAAATTTCAAAGTCCACAGTATAAGTTGATAATTTTAGTCATAAAAATATTACCGTGTCAGTCAAAGAGTTCCCATTTTCTTGTCCATTTCCTTTTGACCCAACTTGAACGGTATCTACTTTCATATTCGAGAGGTATTGAACAAATAAAGAAACAGACTGGGCTTCACACTGAGCAAAGTTTGAATAGTTTGTGTCATACCATTCAAGCTCGAAAGCAAACCAACCCAAAGCAGCCCTATAAAAGCACCAAATAACATTTGCAATTAACCCAAAGAAAGGTGAACATGATGAATCCAATTTATCTTTGCAAGAATAGCCCATGTAAATGTAAAGATGCATCATATGAAAATGTTTATAAAAGCCTAAAGACCTACTTTATTGTAGAGCTAACATGAAATGCTAGACATGTCCTTTGCAGTTATACCAGGCCCCGGACTCTCACACATTCAGCTGATTAATCTACCAAAATTTCCAACTCAAATAAATGACAGATTTAGCATTATTAAGACACATTTTTGTCGGTGGAACAGGATATAGTTTTTGATTTTCAATATATGATAAAATAAAAAACTACAGAAGATACACTGATTCTTTTTGAACAGGGCAGAACATTCAGCTTGAAAAATAATAAATTAGAGCACAAATTGCAAACATTGTTTATTGGTTAAAATTGAAAGATAAGGGATGATAATTAACTATACTTAAATCACGCAGAACATATAGAAAACATTGGAATATTCGGGATACAAATTTCAGGGGATGGGGATAGGGACTGATTTGGCTCAACAAGCAGAGTTAATCTACATAACTTCACCAGTTCCATGTTCTAACTCATCACAGTAAGTCCAGACAAACTTGACCACCTAAAAAAGAGCATGCTAAGTTGTGCAGTTTCCAGAAAATGTTTCAAGCCACCAAGATTGGAGAACTAAAACAATGCAAGAAGAGAGGAAGTGAATAATGAATACAATTTATGATTACGACCTTTCACGAATTATGGTAAGAACTTACAAAGTACATGCTTCATGCAGAAGGGCACAAATTGATGAATAAATAATAGCAAACAAAGTTTATCACCAGCACTACTAGCAGTTAGCACTTACAGAATTTGTATATCTGACAAACTAAACAGAAAAAAAAAATAAAAAAAAAAATGAAGGATTTTATTGTTACTGATTACTGATGAATGGTACAAATTTATAGAAGAAACACCAAGAAGTGTCTTGATGAAGCTAGCTATAGTGCTGACTCCGGGTTGACTTGATGCTGACAAGACTATAACTAACTTGTAACAAAGTTCTAACTGACTGACAGTAGGTTACAGAAAGAAAAACTCACCTATTGCATGATTTACAATAGTACTTTAAGCATTAAAGGCATACAATCTAACACGCACATATAAAGAAAATGAAAATTTTAGGACAAATTCACCAAGAATGCCAAACAAAGACTATAAGTCACTTGTGTTCACCTATAAATCCGATCTTCCAACAGCTGAAGCCCCAGATGAAATTTTTGCAGATTTCCCTGAAACTGGCAAGAGCAGTACTTGAGCCCTAGAAGCATCAGAGTGAAAAAAGTGCCAGTGGCCGCAGGATGGTGTGAAAAATTCCAGGGAAGCTTTGTTGTCCCCTGCAGCAACCTACCAAGGAGCAGGAGTTGCTCCACGCTTTGATGTCGAATTACCTACATGATACAGGATAAGAAATGATTCAGGGAAGCAATGCAAATAATTGAAATATTTTAAGGTTGAAACTAGATTCAGCATTTTACAACATAAGGGGCGAGACAATGCCTCCCTCAATCACGATGTGTATTTATATATTTAATGCTTTAGAAAAAAATGTTACCAATTAGTACATTTGGTGACAATTTAACTCGAAAAAATATACAAGAACCACTAATCACGAACTAAGTATCAATCTTTAAATAAAGGGTGGTTCATGATGAATATGTTCCTTAATCCATTAACCCATATCAAACAACTAACATAATTGTTTACTGTAAACCCAGTAGATTTATAGAGAAATCAAAGATTCGTGGACCAATTTCACATTTAAATATGGCAATTTAAATATAGCACCAAACAGGACAGAATTTTCAATTTAAATGAGCAATTTCAACTGACAATTTATTAACTTCTAATTTATTAATCATCACAATGCAAACAGTGATTTAAATTCCTATCTTAGGTTCCTCAAACTAAACAACTTACCTAATAGTTAGTCATGAATTTCTTTTGCACGCCATACAAAAATGAAAACATACTACGGGCACTTAGGATAAAAACAAACAGTTAGACAAAGCAATTTAGATAGAGCCGCAAAATGAGAAAATGTACGTTAATAAATAGAGTAACCTCAAAGCAATCAGTGCCTAACCTCAAAACGATCAATAAGAAATCCAAGCCATAGTCGATGAGCAATTATCTGCTCAACAGGATTAATGTCAGGCTGCGGTTCAGGCTCCCCAGGGGACAGGTGAGGCCTGAGTTTTGCAGCAGGTCCAGAAAACCTTGCTTCAGAGGCAAAAAGACCCCGCTTGGTGTCAAGTGTCCATAACCATGCATCAACAAGCTCGGCAAGAACAAGAGCTCCAAGCTCTGGTGCAGCAGAAACCAACCATGTCCATATGAAAACACCAGTTTCCATTGCATCATGGGTGGAAATGTAAGCAGGACACCAGCAAAGAAGACGAAGAAGTTGCGAGAAGCCCTCCATGTTTGATTTGGATCCAGAACTCTTGTCCATAAGAAAAAACATAACTCAGATAAAGGTATGACATATAGATTCCCTTGAGTTCTAACTTCTAGTATAACCAACTAAAATACTAGCAAGAAATGTTTACCAAATGTGACAAAAGCAGCACAGTGGCCTGAGAGCAAGTATCACGAAATTCAGATCTGACCACTTCCCCACCTTTCTCTGCTACGTTGACAAACTGCTGAAGTAAACGCACGAACTTATTAAGTAACATTCCATTAAAAGAGTCATCCTCAGCTTGTGGGTGCTGAGGAAAAGCTCCCGATATAATTCTCTGAAGTCCAGCTCCAAGTCCAAGACCACCAGGAGGTGCAGCACCGGATTGAAATCCACCAATGCTGTTATACAACCTTCTCATTCCAGCAATTTCTCCAGCATGGTTGCACTTAACTGTCGCTGCAGCTTGGTTACACTTACCAGAACTGATAACATCTAAGTTAAAAGACTCAGATACTTTTAAGTTTGCCCCGGAAGCTGCAGCTGCCGCAGCCATTACTGCAGGAATATTTGCTGTTTGTATTGGCCATTCATTTTTCCCAGTGCCAATTTTTATCTCAGATAAAAGTAAAACAACATCAATTGTGGGCTGTGCTCTTTGCCAAGTATTTGCTTTACAAAGTTTATCCTGATGTGAAATACATACACACATAGTGTAAAGAGAAACTGGTGAGGACTTCATAAAAATAAAGATATAATTACACTGTCACCAATATATATATATATGCATTAGAAAGTAAGTAATAATCAAAATGAAAGGAATTTAGGCACAATAAAATTTACGCAACCACCACATTTTTGGACCAGATCCAGAATGGAAGTTAAGTACAATCAGATTTAAGTACAAATCAAAATCAAAGGAATTTCAACAGAAGAAGCAGAAGCACAAAATCAAACCTTAAAATTTTCTATAAAGTTACTTTTTTGTGCAGAGAATGACGATAAACCCAAGTAAAAGATCATTGTGCGTTTGACACTTTAAAAAACAGATTTGAATTTTAATGTTCAAATAAACATACAATTATGGTCATTCAGGAAACGGCATATCACAGCATGCCCTCCATATTGTGGAGAATATGATGGTGATGATGATGATAAGGTAACTACAAAAACTAAAAATATTGGTTTTCGACAACGAAACAGATAAGCCCAACCTGAAGAAGGCCCTGGCTAGTGCATGGAGCACTTGAAAGTGATTTAATTATCCAATCTCGAACAATTCTCTGATACAAGGTACGGACTGTGGCTGTCCAAGCTGGATCATTGATGACGGTAGTAGAAGAGTCGTCAGTAAATGAAAATAGCATAGAGTCTATGCAGGAAGAGTACCATAAAACCTGCAAATATACCATTAATCTTAAATATATTCCAGATGTCAAGAAAGAAAATTGAGACACATTAGGGAAGTAACTAAATATACATGTAACCATAATCAAAACAGATACTGTTGAAAATTTACCTGTGGAAACTTGTCTCTCAGTTGAGTCAACAAGTTCTCTGCAATATCTCGTATATGATCCTCCCTCTGGGACAGACTCTTTACTAGAAAACAGGTATGCATCGTAAGTACTGAATCCCGGGTCTCAGCGTCATGCCCTATTTCAGACACTCGTTCTTCCTGAAGCCAGACCAATCAGTTGTATCCATAATCCATATAGTCAAAGACACAGCAAACAACACAAAAACCAGTCTTTAACCCCAGAAAACATAAACACAACATAAATGAAAGAACCGGTACATAGATAAGCACAACCATTATAGGTCATGTACACCTAATCTACACTGCAGTGTAATAATTCATAATCACTAAACTGGGCATGAACCCATTGAATTTGTCAATACAATCATTCAACTATAACAATCTTCTAGTTTTTCTTAAGGAGTTCAATTTTGGACATAAAGAAAAGCAAATGCAGATGTTAATTATCTAAAGAGTAAACACTGGCCTTTTGGGCTTCAAATCCAATTCAACTCCATAAAACCTACTTATAAGATAAGGACAGCCCACTACACTCAATCTCTCTAATAAGTTGCAATTAAGACAGGCTGGAGGTGATCACAATTAAGATGGCTTTCCAACACAGTCTCTCTCACTACCAAGGTTATAGGCTGAAAGTGTGACAATGCAAGTGACCTAATAATGGACCCAGGGTCTACCCTGACACCAACTTAAAATGACCCAAAGACCTAACTCAATTCCACAATCTTTCCGGTCATCCCTACATAGGTTGCCCTTACCAAGACACTAAAAACCAATTCTAATATACACTGCAATTAAGCCAGGCTAGGGATGACCACAATTAAAGCCACATATATTTTTATCCTCTTTTATCACCACTTCAGTCCTCCACAAGAAAGAATCAGGTGACATTTAGATACTTGTGAGACTGCTCTGAACAAACTTCTTGATGCCACTTAACAAAGAATTATGAAGTTGCATTCATAAATTATAAAACAATAGGTGTAGCAAAAGTAACTTGCTTAAAACAAAAAACAGAGAATATAGACTTGTTATACACACTTGGCCATTTTTCATACCACCTTAAATATTTTATATGAATAGTAAGCAATTGCTAGATCAATTTAGACAGCAACTGCTTATGACTAAGTAAATATGTCCAAGCTTCATGGGTTAAGGTTTACAGGCCTCAGGATGAGTACACATAACTGGAAGTATCAGCAATAAAGGAGGTCCAAATTTAAACAAATGCCTACCAGCCACAACACAGCTGTTTCAAAAGCCCTGTGGACAATTGCTGTTAAACACTGAAAGACAGCTGGCATTAAATTTGGTGTCTTGAGATACTCAAACACACAAGTAAAGGCACTTCTTGCAGCATCAATAGTGGTGCCACCATTTAGGATTCCACCATTGCTGCTGAAGCGGATGATCTCAAGAAAAGCTACAGCAAGAAGGTAAGTCGCCTTCACTCCTGCAAAACAAATAAACATAAGTAATGCACCACAGTAGTCAGGATAGAGTGAGTACCAAAATTAAATTAATATATAATATGAAGTTGATCACAAAATAGGTCTTAGAAGAAATAATAATTAGCTTTGATGTTTGCTAGTGTTACGTGGCGATGCACAAGTCTATTAGAAAATGCCAGTATAAGGCATGACAACGCGTCCAAACACTGTATGCAGCACTCTCTAAAAAGTTGAAGGTGTTGACAATTCCTATACTAATGAATTATAAAGCAAGTGCAATCCACCTGAGATTGTGGTCATTGCTGTGACATCAACTCTCCCTCCTAAAGCTGCAGAAAGAGCAGATCGTTGGGAAAGAGCAGCTTTCTCATTGCCACTGCCTTGACGGCTACCTGGGTTGTGCAAAGCATTTAATTCTAACTCGTCCTCAAGCCATTTCACTGAGCTAACAACCTGGGCAGAAACAGCATGATACACTATTAAATGTTCAATCCAGTAGAGAGAAAATTTAATTTTGGGCTGAAAGAGAAAGTCAACGAATTCATAATAATTTAGAGAAGCATGGGAAAAAAGTAAACAGTGCTGCACTCCTTCTTGATGATGATGAAACACATAACAAGGCAAAGCAACAAATTTCCCAATGATATAATGTAAAAACTATAAACATACACAGCAAAAATTTATCAATGGAGTTGTTTACCAAAAAATTTGTAGACCTTCAAGGATCAACTTACAAGTGGAGGAGTCCCCTGAGAAATTCGTTGAACAGCAGAAGACCACTCCACATTCCACATATATGGTCCATTTACAGCTTGGAGGGAAATTGCACCGGTGTTTCCGACACTGTTCAGTGTGGTAGAAACTGACTTTGTAGTCACTGGATTTTTCTGTATTGGTGGTGCCAGGCCAAAAAGAGCAATATAGAACCATAGGTTGCGAAATAGTTTTAAAAGTGATGGCTCCGCATTTAAAGTAGGATCAAAATCAGAACAAATTGCAGCAACTGCAGGCAGCAGTGGACCCAGGAAATCTGCTCCACTGCTGCAGTGAGTAAGCATCAGATGTGAAATCTTCAGAAAGCATAATTCATCATGTAAATAAAATTTAATTTAAACCTATCCAAATCTTAAAATATTAAACATTATTAGAATATTGTAATGTCAAGTGCTTAGCATAGTAAAACAGGTATACCTTCCACTTTTAGCCTCCGCAGCTAAACCAACATCTGAGCATAGGGAGAGCAATCGATGACGAAAATCTGAGCGCAATCTATCACCAGTCAGACCACCAGCAATAACAAGAAATCCTGCAGGTAGAGTCTAAAATGTAATTCAACTAGTGAGAATCCATTTGACAATATACAACAAACAAACCAAGTCTAATGTATTATAGAAATTTTTTGATACACTACATACCTCAACTCGCTCAGTCGTGGCTTCAGCAGCCTCTGTTTTGCTTTCAGCTGATCCTACATTTGACAGTTTGTTCAAGTAACTTCTAGTCATCAAAACCACTGTTTCACGGTAAGATTTGTCAAAACCTAAACTGGCCATTCGAGACACAGCGTCAAGAAGCTGTATGGATCACAAAACAAAAATGTAAGATTCATAATACAAGATAAGAAGCCAAAGGATTGACAGATAAATGAACAAAGGGGAGGTCCTATCAATTTCAAAATACATGCTCTGAAGGCAAAGTTCCATACTCGGAGTCTCAACAAACTAGGTGTTGAAGCATCACCCTCTTCTAGACTTTCAATAAAAAGAGGTAATATCACATCTACCAGCTCAGATTTGTTGACTGCAACACTCAGCTCAGCGAACAGGCGTATAACATTAAGCTGTACAAAAGGTACTGGAGGTTTCTCTTGGTTTTCCTAGTGGCAAAACAAGATTCTGTAAGCATTCAAATAACTTAACACATGACCAGATACATTAATTAACATGCTTAAATCAAAAGGATGTCAATAACTGAAGATCTCATTATGAAACAGAAAAAAACTTATTAACCATATGACTTGATAAAATTACAAATGCAACTGGACATTTGAGTGGACGCTGAATTTGTGAAATCCGTTAAACAATATTTGGTAATGTATGAAATACAAAATTAGCGTGTATCACGTCTGAATGTAATGACATGATATACGTACAAAACCAAAACAAATAACACAGTAAAATGCTGACCCGACCAGATATTCATTTACTATTATTTAGCACCAGTTTACACATTATGGGCAGGTGACCATTAGTAAGTGTACCTGCTCTTCATAATCATTCCGTTCCCGTATGCTTGTCGCTAATCCCATTATGTACGTGTCTACAGGGGCTCGCTCCTTTTCCCAGCATGATTCAATAATCTTACAGCTGGCCTTTGCGACACTCTCAAACATGGTCCCCTGGTTGTTACTCCAGGTATCAGGCTGCGAAAAAAATATTTTGGAATTTTAAGGAAATATCAATTGGAATGTAACTTGAAAAGAAATCATCAATGGAAATGTAATATAGAAAAGTAACAAAGCATACCTGGGCGCAGACGTTGAGAACAATTGGCTTCAGGCGAATGAGCAAAATGCGCAGCGGCTGTCCTCCTCGAGCAACAGCAATTTGTCCTACCCCTAGAAGCAATGAATCGAAGAGCTCTTCACACGATCTCAACTTTCGCCATCCAGAGAGTAAGCATGCCTCAGCAGCATCTATTAAAATTGCAACTGCCTCATAAACCAACCTCTTAACAGACCTTGAATCAGAATCCAGTGCCGAAAGGCTCTTGATTTTCAGGTTCACTGCAGCTTTATAAACTGAAAGTTTCGTATTAATCCTGGCTTTTAAAAGTGACCCCTGCTCATGCCAATCCCTCTTCCTGATCTGAAAGAAAATACAAACACGAAATGGGCCTCATTCTTAAGATTAACCTAAATAGAAATGCAAGCAACACATTCTTGTAAATAGTTTCTACTGTTGGTTGAATGTTATTGGAACTCATAAAATTGTGTCGGTCTCACTTCCTTATTTAATGTCTCATTCATAATGTCGTAATTTCCAACAGATGCTAACCTTCAGCAAAAATGTGTTAGAAAATTCGTTGCTAACACTCCTATTAACCTGAATCCCAACTATCATCCACACAGTGAGGAAAGAAAGATACCCGCTAATTCACATAATCACAATAAATATAGTGACTAAAGAGGGAATTATAGAAACACATTTTTACCTTCAGAAAAACAGACAAGGACTGTATCTGCTTCTTCCCAATTAACCTAACCTGCTCCAAAAGTCCGGACTCAATGTGGACATTTTCCAGCACGTGAGCAATCAAGTTAAAAGCTATCTCCTGCCTCTCCAAGAACTCCACAGACTCTTCCTCGAAGGAAATAACTTGCTGGGTAGACGAGATTGGTCCAAGATTACCATCATTTAAACCCAAATTCAGAGCCAATAGATCAGCACTAGACCTATAAACATGGTGGGGGCCGTTCACCCCCCCTCTCGAGGACGCCGTGCTACCATCATCCGCAGCCTTCGAAGCCACACTGCTCGAGGAACCCGAAGTATTATCGTTCCCGGGACTGCCATTGTAATTGGTCAGGGGTTGGTGGTTTACACTGATAGGCGAGCTCTGAGACGATGCATTTTCCGCAATGAGCAGTTCCCTCGGAGTGCATTGAACAGCAACAGTATGCGCGGAGAATTGATCGATTAAACAAGTCACCAATCTGTTGGCATCGGACGACGAAATTGGGATATAGTTCTGCGACACACCGGCCAAGAAAGCCCTAGCAATGCTGGAGCGCGGTTCGCCGATCGCGGAAATGATTACTTCGCCGGCGAAGAGAGTGAGCTCCTCGGCAAAATCCAGCGACGCTTTCGCGGCCTTGGAGACGTAGCCGGTGAAATCGACGAAAAAAGAGGCCACGGAATCCACGTTGAAAGGGTGGGGCCAGAAGGACTGAGTGAAGGAATGGGGAACGGCGCGTAGGAACTCGACGACGACGGACTTTGGGCGCAGATCGGAAGAATCGGGGCACTTTGAGAGGAAGCGCGAAACGGCGAGGACGGCATTGAGCTGAGAACGCGAAACCCTAGGAGATCCCGCCGATAGGTACTCCGGCGGAGGACATTTACCGCATATCCACGAGAGCTTCTCGGAGAATTGCGACGGATTCTGCGCAATGAGGTCGCATAACTCGATTAACGCCTCCATCACGATTTGCAGGGAAAATAAATTCGAACGGAGAACGAAGGGAATTGATCCCGACGCGAGAGGTGACGCATTCAATTCTTTTTCTCTCACTGTTAACCACGCAGCAACATTGTTGCTGTTCTTCTGGTCATGCCATGCTTTCTTTCTCTCTTAATTCCTTTCTCGTTTTTTTTTTCATTTCGGTTTTGGCGTTGTCTCGGATTAGAATCACAATTAAGTTTAGAAAATTCAGATTGGAGTGAGAATAGGATAATAAAATATGTTTTTTCTCCTTATTATAAAATTAAAATGTTTACGTTTTTTTTCTGAATTTTTCATGTTTCACCTTCTCCAATGTTCTTATATTGACATAATTTGACTCATAAAATAAATTACAAATGTCCGTTTTCCTTTCTTTGAAAATCTCAAGTACTTTTTTCATAATTTTAATATTCTATCCATTTTTGTAAATGTAAAAAAATCAATTATAATTAAATAAATGGTTGATTTTGTTAATTAAAAAACATGTTAAACAACACATATAATGATAAAAAAAAAGTATTGTTTGAAATTTTGTTCATGCAATTTTTTGATTGGTTAATGAGACCGTAGAGTCATGCATGCACTTAAAATTGTAGAGTTGTTAGAATAATGGAGGTGGCAGAGTCAAATGAAGAAGAAAATGCAGTTTTAATGAAAAGGTATGGGGAACATGTTATGCTTCTTTTAATGAATTTGTTTTACTACTGAATAGGAAAATTGCAAGAAAAAAAAAAAAAAAAATATGCTTGTTATTGAGAGAAACACGACGAATGTTTTTAATGACTTGGAGACAGTCATATTTATAGATATTTTTATTAACAAAAACAAACATAATCTTTTTCAAATATTTAGTAGTAAAATATGTATTTCATTCTCCATTATAGATTCTTTGCTGTGAGTTTATGAGTTTGTTTGTGTATTGAATGTTTATGAATAGAATATTATTACAAACATCTTTAAAATTACTCAAAACAATGAAGTAAAATACCTGAAAAAAATAAATTACAATACTGTAGTTCATTGTTCGTTTGTATATGTGTTTCTATCTATTTACATGTTTTAATTTTTATTACGGAATAAAAATGTAATATTTATATAACATGCTTTTTAATAATTTTCTAATAACTTTTAGGTCTCATTACAAGTTGTAACATCTTAACTGTACTAAAGTTTATCAATCACTTATTTTCACATGAAATATTATTAAAAAAAAAACATATAAGACATCACACCAATTTATGATAAATATTATATCTCACCAAAATAAATATATATATATATATATATATATATATATATATATATAAATTAATATATTAAATTAAAATATTAAACCACTTATATTATTTTTTGTTAATAAAAGAAAATTTAACTAACTTATAAATACAATTTTTCTCACAACAAAATATATAAACTTTAAGACTCAAAAAAACCAGTTGATTTAAGAAAATGTCTCCCATAAACTAAGCATAAATAAAAATGTGTACTCATAGAAAAATGAAAAATTACCTACATATTCACAGTGACTTCTTCTAAAAATATCAACACATGTAGTTAAACTAAAGCAACCCCTGCTTACACTATTAATATTCATTAAGTCAATTAGTAGATGGAATTAGTTATATTAAGTTTATAAATGAAACCAGTCTACTATTCGTAGTTTGAATATTGAAAATTTTTAGCACCAAAAAATAAGAGACAATATTAATTACATTTTTTTATATTTATTCTTAGTTATACCACCAACTTCTTAATTTGAAAATAACATAAATAAAGTTGTTACTATTGTGAATAAAATTTATAATTAGATTCTAAAATATATCATTACCAACCGATTTTAGTGACAAAAAGTTATTAGGATTTTAGTGACAAAAAATTGTTAGTCAATGTGACTAATTTATATATAAATTTACAAAAAATCATATGATTGGTTATTATAATAGTTACTCTTATGAAAAAAATTTATAATTGGTTTCTAAAATTTAACTACCAAAGAAATGTGTCACTAAACATTAACTACCAAAATTTTTGCTACCAAATAAATTAGTTTTTAAATTAGTTTCTAATTAATTAATGATTAATTTAGCGACCAATTATAATTTTTTAATAATAATTATTTTAATAACTAATAATTTTTATTTTGTAAATTAATATCTAAATTTGTTATTATAGTGACTAACAAACTTTTGTTGTTAAATTTGGTCGTTAATCAAACATTTTCTTTTAAGGTTAACATAAATATCACAATTAATATAGTTTGAAATTTGGTTTGTTGAACGTGTGTAGGGACAAGTTTTTGTCTCTTTGTCTCTTTCATTCATTCAAAAGAGTATTTATGTGATGTAGGTGTGATTATTAAATTCGAGCCAACTCATACCAAAATGTAGGTGTGATAATCAGTTTATCCAAATACACACAGACTAAGGTAAAGTATACCTAAAATTTCAAATCAAACATGTTATAACACTTATGTGAAGTTTCAACGTATACATCCAAATTTATCGACGGTAAAAACTTTAGATGTGAATAAAAAGAACAGATATTTAAAGTTCATTTTTATAATTTTATTATTTAATAATAATTTAATTTATAATTTTGCAAAACTATAAATTTTTTTAAATCTCTCTTCCAATAAATTAGTCCACACTAATTTAAGTATGATCTTGTGATGAGATGAATCAAAATTCACAATCCGTATTATTACAATGAATTAGGTTGTCTCGAACTGGAAATTAGTCTACACTATTTTATAATTTCATTGTATGGTCACTGTTGGTGAATCAGATTGTTAGTGAATAAGAAGAGATCGTTAGTGAATCGAATTAGATCGTCAATAAACCAAATCAGATCGTTAGTAAACTAGATCAAATTGTTAGTGAATCAAATCATATCATTAGTGAACTAGACTGTACCGTTAGTGAATCAAACTGGACCATCAATGAACCTGATCAGATGTTAGTGAACCATACCAAATCATCAGCGAATAGGCAAAAGCGTTAGTAAACCGGATCAGATCGTCAGTGAACCGAACCAAGCAGTTAGTAATTGGACCATACCGTCATTAAATCGGACCAATCCATTAGTGAATTGAACATTAGTCTTAGTCAACCGAACCATTAGTGAACTAGATTGAGTCGTCAGTGAACCAGATCAGATAATAAGTGAACCAAATCAGACCGTTAGTGAATCGAACCAGACCGTAAGTGAACCGGACCGGCCCGCCAGTGAACCAGACTAGACCATCATTAAACCGAACCGAACTATTAGTGAACCGAATCAGACCAAACCGTCAGTGAACAGAACTGAACCGTGAGTGAACCGAACCGAACCGTGAGTGAACCGAACCAGATCGTGAGTGAACCGAACTTGACCGTGAGTGAACCGGACCAGATCGTGAGTGAACCAGACCAGATCGTCAGTGAACCGAACTGGACCGTAAGTGAACCAGACTGGACCGTTAGTGAACCAGACCAGACCATTAGTGAATAGGATCGGACCATCAATGAACTATACCAGACCATCAATGAACCGGGCTAGACCGTCAGTAAACCAGACCGGACTGTTAGTGAACCGGACCAGATCGTTAGTAAACCAGACCAGACCGTTAGTGAACCGAACTGGACCTTCATTGAATCGGATCGAACCGTTAGTGAACCAAATCAGACCATTAGTGAACCGAACCTGACCATCAGTGAACCGAATCAGACCGTAAGTGAATCGGACTGATTCGTTAGTGAACCGAACCAGACCAAACCGTTAGTGAACGAGACCGAACCATTAGTGAACCGAACTAATCCCTTAGTGAGTCGGATCGAACTGTTAGTGAACCAGACCAGACCATCAGTGAACCGGACCAGACCATCAGTGAACCGGATCGGACCATCAGTGAACCAGACCAGACCGTTAGTGAATCAGACCGGATCGTTAGTGCACCAAACCCAACCATTAGTGAACCAGACCAAACCATGAGTGAACCAGATCGTCAATGAACTGGTATGGACCGTAAGTGAATCAATCCAGACTGTCAGTGAACCGGACCAGACCGTCAATGAACCAGACTACATCGTCAGTGAACGGAACCAGACCGTCAATGAACCGAACCAGACTATTAGTGAACTGAACCCTACCGTTAGTGAACCAGACCGTTAGTGAACCGAACCAAACTGTTAGTGAATCAAACCGAATCTTTAGCGAATCATAATGGGCCATTAGTGAATGAGACGAATCATCATTGAACTGGACCGAGTCGTCAATGGTGAATGGACCGAGACGACAGTGAACCAGACCGAACCGTTGGTGAATCGGACCTAACCGTCAATGAAGCAGACTTGACCATCAGTGAAGCAGACCAGATCGTCAATGAATCGAAATAGACCGCTAGTGAACTGGACCAAACCAAACCAAATTCAACCGCACTGAATCAAACAGAATGAACCAAAACAGACTACTAGTGAACCGAACAAGACTGAACCAAACCAAATCGAATCACACTGAATCAAACAAAATGAACCGAATGGAACTAAGTTGAACCAAATTGACCTATTTTTAAATTGTGTTAAATTTTAAAACACTTTAAAAAAAGATAAAAAATAATACCAAATCGTTAATTTAAAGAGAAATTTTACACTTTCATCCATTACAAAATACTCAAACTTGTATTTTTATAACCAACAATTTTTTTTTCACAGGGGATTAGAGTCAATATCATGGAACAAATAACTTGACCATAAATAGGAGAAAATGTTAACATTGATTGGCTTAGTATCAAAGGAAAGTTATTAAAAAAGATTAATTGTTGCAATAATTGAGAATCAAACATTGACAATATTTCAATGCTATGTATGAGTAAATAGGCAATCCCTTATCTTCTAATGAGATTTAATTGTTACGTAAAAAAATGTAAAGAATAAAAAATAATAAGACTCTAATTGATCTCAATATATACGTAGGTTAAAGGCATGCTGATACATTTAGGTAACTATATTATAATTTAATATTTTTTAATATTTGTTATTAATTGTTTTTAGCCACCCTATGGTTAACATTTGGATCACCCCTTTCATCTCGTGCCTCTCTTCTTTTCTTTAAATCAATATTCCCGTGCGATTTTCTTAAATCTTTTTAAAATCATCTATTTGAAATAATATAATGATGCAGCAACAATTGCAAGAGTCGATAACAAAGCTGCAGTAAATGTAACGGTAGAAACAAGACCAGCATGCGTCTTTATTCCAGAAGGTATTCTCCAAACAATACGACTGCCGTAGACATTAGCATCACCTTTTTCCAATTTCAAGAAGCAACGATTTTCCACCCTGTCCTTTGTGCTGCAGCGAACTAACATATCCGGTGCACCAAATTCAACTGTTGAGTACCCACTTTCATTCAGAGACTGCAAAAAGAGAGATAAATTATTTAGTTCAGACTCTTAAAAGAATTCATTGTGAGTAGGAAGTTTTATGTTTGACAAAAATAAGTAAGATGAGCGGTATATAAATAAAAAAAACTTAAAAATCTATTGTCTTGTTAAAGTTTTTGGTTGAAAGTTATATCTTGATATCTTACATGGGTTGTTGGTTCACGACTTTGATATCCTGAGAATCTCCTCCCAAAATATTTATAACTCTCAAAATATTTATAAGCAGTATCAGAGTCAATGATTCATCTAAAGTATAAAATAGGTAAAAAATCCTAAAAAGTTTGAGAGTTGATTATTACTAAGACATTCGTACCTGAGGGAAGGTGTTTTAATGTTAAGAGACTCCCACTCGAGAGAGACATTGTCGGTAAGTAAAAGTTTCGCGTTGGATAAAAATAAATAAGATGAATAACATATTAAGTAGAATGACTTACAAATATATTGTCTTAATGTTTTTAATCGAAAGTGATGTATTGATCTCTTACAGGAACTTATTTACGTCTCATTAGTACTGAATTTTCACAGAATCTCCTCTCAAAACAACTCACAGATGCAGTGTCATAGTCTACAGTGTAGACTGCTAAAGGACATGTAATAACACTAGCATGACAAATGTTACTAATACACCTCCCACATTTTCTTTCCAATATATTATTTCCGGTTAAGTAAAGTTCTGTGACTATAACTAAATTACGCGGTCTCATTGAGTAAATTTCAAATAAGAATGGAGAGATTTAGACTGTGGTACTAACTATCCTCATACTGCTATAGTATTTTCTTAAAGTCACTTCCATTTTATTCTTGCAGAGGAACAAATTAGTGTTATTAACATATCATTACAACCGGTGGTAAATAAAAAGCAATTAGTCTCGGTGATGTTGCTTCAACTTGTTTATAATGATAATTTGGATGTCTAGTTGAAGCAGTTATCGTGGTGATAAACTGCCAATTCCTTCATAATTTTCTACTGTTTTTGTAGAACATTAGATTTAAAGAACAAGTAGATGAATATGGTAAAGTAACTGAAACATAACAGTCTTACTTGATATCGAGCATGCAAGGGAAGCTCAGTCTTGATATCAGTTGGGTCTTGCAATATATTTGGGTCTACAACTAAGTGAATTTCAACAGCAGAACGATTGGACAAGAATGAAGGCAGCTCCAGATTTGTATCACCAAAGACAGCTATGTCGCTGAACACTGCAGTAAAAAGAAACAAGTAGACTCTCCTGAAATTACAAATATGAAATTCTTCCACATTTTTCTGTACAAATATGAAGAAAAGGTGTAGAGTATTTACCACCACGCTGAACAAAATGCTGTAACTCAAATGGGTCAGCAAAAACTCCAGAAGGAAGTCTTTCAATAATTATGAGTTCACATGAGTGACTCAACAGTTCAGACAGAGACTTTAACTGCTGGCTTTGAAATTTGATCAATGTAGACACACTACGATGGGAACCTTCACCAGTAAGATTGCGCTTTAGATCCGACAATCTCCAAACAAGATCATGTTCACACAAGCCAGAAGTGACTTCTTGAGACACAAAGTTTTCGAAATCCGAATCGTGTAAATTGGTGTATCTGTCATAATAGGACTGCATCAGAAATTTATTGATGGGAGAAAATTGTTTGGCATGTGGAGAATCCACCACCTGAAAATGCAAGAAATCATTTGGAAAATTTCAAAGAAACAAAAACAGATCATAATGCTGCAAGGCTGTGCCATCAATTTCTATTCCATCAAAGACAGAGGAAAATCATTTATAAAGAAAAGGTTTTTTACTAACCGGAGGTGAAAGTGAATGAGCAATTCCCGGTGACCATATGAAAGAAACCCATGCTAATAAATGAACGAAGGATTGAATAGTTGCCATGAAGAAACTGAATTGATTTTAGAATGGAAGGGAAAGTTAGGGTAAAAAGAGATAATAAGTCGCAGCCCTGTAAAAGATCTTGTTAGATGCAGATTCAGTGAGAAACACAAATACGAATCTTCAATTCAAACAAATTTTCCACAGAAAACACGTTGGCACAGTTGAGCTTCAGCGCACAACATCGTTCAGTTGGCGCAGTGATTTAATGTGAGGGTGATTCGTGAGGTTTGTGAGGGTGCGGTGCAATTGGGCCGTTAGGTTTGTGAGGCACTGTCAGTGTTGTCTGCGCGCGTGAGGAGAGTTAACGGTGTTAGTGTGTGCGTGTTGAGCCGTGTGGTTGCGTGAATATTAGGTGAGATCGAGTGAGTTGATTAGAGAGAATAAGCGTCAGGTGGCAGCGTATGAGAGGAGAGGATTTGGGGTGGTGTGAAAAGAAAACGGAAGGGTTGAGATTAGTATTTAGAAATTGGATTCATGAATGGGTGGTAAAGAAAATGTGGGAATAGAAAAAATATTTCCATTATTTTTAACTTTTAATTAATTTAACCAATTAGTTTTTCTTTCAATTTTTTTATTTTCATTTTTATATACTTTATTTCACTTATTTTTATCTCTTTTTATTATTATTTATCATTTATTATTATTTTTTAATTTTGAAAATCGTCTTATCTATCGAGACAAAATCAGATGCCGACAAAAAATAAATGAAAAGTATAAAATGATTTGTGAAGGTTATAGACCTCTTCCAAAAACAATTAAAAATCCCACTAATTTTAGCATTTATACAATCCAAAGAAATCATCTTAAATAATAGACTTAAATACCTTTTTTATCCTCATTTTCGTAGTATTTGTTGTGGATGATCCTCATTTTGCCAGAACGTTTAAAATGGTCATCATTTTTACCGAATGTTTAAAATGGTCATCATTTTCGCAATTCGTGTTTTATTTAGTTCTTTTTTGTGACGCCGTTTAAATCAGTAACGGATCACTGTACAAGTGGCGGACACTGTTTGTATTACATTGCATTGGGGTGTGTTACGTGTACTGTACATGTGTGATAATTTAGAAACCATGTAGAACATCACAACAATCCAAACACAAACAAACCCCACAACAGAATCACGAAAACCCTAACCTACGAGCAAACACAACCCAAAAAACCCTAAACCCACTTACCTCGTTGATGATGATTAACTGGAAAATTGAAATGAAGAGCACAACTGCAATCCAACGATGAAATGACAAGTATTAGCTGCTTCCTCTGCAAATTCGAGCTCAAGAAAGACGAAGATGAAGAAATTACCTCCAACGATAAAGAGTGCAACTGCAATCCAACTCAAGCCCTAATTGCAAAATTTTCCCCAAATTAGAAAGTTAACGTTAATTAGTTATTTGTACAGTACACGTAATACACCCCAAATGCAACGTAATGCAAACAGTGCCACCTGTACAGTACTCCGTTACTGATTTAAACGGCGTCACAGAATAAGACCAAATAAAACACAAATTGCGAGAATGAGGATCATTTTAAACATTCGGTACAAATGCAAAACATTTCAAACATTCTGTCAAAATGAGGATCATCCACAACAAACATTACAAAAATGAGGACGAAAAAGGTATTTAAGCCTAAATAATATTAATTTGTAAAAGATTGTTATAACCTCCCCGAATAAACACCCACTAAATAACATTTTTTTCTTATAGTGAAAGAAAATATATGAATAGCCTATATATATTTGTTTTGGCGAATGAAGTAGTTTGTATGAGAAACAAGAAGTTATTGAGTAGCATGATGTGATTTTGCACCGTCCATGATTATCATATTTGTGTTGTTTTTTATTAATCAAATGTGATATTATTTTGTGAAACGCAATACGATGTATTCTAGTGAATTGGAGGGATTTAAAAATAGATTTTCGTTTTTAATAGTAAATTTTATGGAAATTTAATAATTATTCTTCTATGCAAAATAATAGAAGTTGTTAATGGTAAATCTTATGGAAATTTAATAATTACTCTCCTATGCAAAATAATAGTACTTTTAATACATGGAAACTTTTTACTTTTATGATAACATAAATATGAATTTACTTGTCTTATATCTTAATTACTTGTTGGAATTAAATGTTCATCATACATACTGGTAATTTTCCCTCATTTATTTTGAAGGTATATAGTAATTTTCGCTCTAAGAATGTAATATATTGTTTTTGGGTTATGGTAGAACTTTGATCGGTATTCAATGGATTCAAATACAGTGGTGTGCATTAATTGAGTTTTGGAGTTAAGGAGTGGAACAATGAATATGTTTTATCTTTAATTTTTCTTTTCTTTTATTTTTTATATAGAGAAAACTCAATTATCCCATTCAATACATTTGTTTTCACTTATTGAAAAAAAAAAAATACTCATGATAGATAAAATACTCAACAAAAATAAGATTAATAATATATAAGTGAAACAAATCTTCGTCTTATTTTTATATTAAACTACGCAAATATTACTTTAACCATACGTATGTTATATCACCCTTATATATACTAGCGAACACACAGGCGCTGTCTTCATCTTATGTCGCGTATGTGTGTTCGCATTTTTTAATTTTTAAGATCAATAACAGATATATAATTTTTAAAATAGTTGTTAAAAAAAATTAAGATAGGTAAAAAAAATTAAATAATGATTTAAGATAAAAGAGATTTGTAGAAAATGATTAAAAGAAATTTAAATTTAAATAATGATTTAAGACAAAAGAGATTTCAAAAGAGATTTGTAGAAAAATGATTAAAAGTAAATTATTTATAAAATAATTAATTTTTAAAATAACTAAGGGTAAAACGGGTATTACAAAATGTGGATAAAAAAGAAAAATCCCCTTTATTGTTATAGAATAGATTATAGAATAAATTATAGAATAGATGAACCCATGTTGCCAAAAAGCAAGGAACAAAATAAAACCATGCCAAACAAAAATTTGAATGTTGTCACTTGCATTTTTTTCCCGTTTTACCTACAATAATTCTTTTAAATACAAAATATACTATATACAATTAATTTGTATAATTAAATTATAATACAAAAAACTTTATATTAGATTATACTAACTTCTTTGTATTAAACTAAATAAAAAAAAGTTATTATTTTCAATTAATTTTTTTTAATGATCAAAACTTTTAAGAAGCTAAATAACCAATATTTGAAAAAATTATTTTAGTAAAAATAATAAAAAATAGTCACTTGATTAGTTGTTTGCATAAGTCCGCCATGTTGACCATTTAACTCCAGTAAATCTATAATAATATATAAAGAGGATGTCCTCTTTCGTAGTTACGTTTCTAAATACCAATTTTATCCTTTAAAATATAATTATTTATTAATTTTTTTAAAATTGACCGTTATTTTTATAAATTTTTTAAAAAAATCATCTATCTTTGCTTCTTCTCTTTTTCTCTATTTATCAACAATTATTCTTTCATCTTTTCTGATATATTTCATTTTATTTTTAATAAATATAATTTTAGTTTATATATTAACTTAAAAACGTTATATTATCATCACATGGCCTTTGTATACGCTAACACTAACAAAGGTAAGACAGTGCCTGTGTATATGTTAGTAAAATATAAATAGGAACATATATTTAACACAAGAACCAGTATTTTACAGTTATTATACACTGAAACAAAAATATTAACAATAATTGTTATATGAAACAAATATAACATTATTCTACCGTATAAGATATAAACAGATCTGATAAAAACTCAAACGAACTATAATAGCTATAAAACGATTAAACAATTTGATATTATTGTGTACTCAAAATAAAATAAAAAATGTTAATGTACATGGTACTAAAAACCAGACTGTAAACTTAAATTTCAAAAACAGATCGTAAAAGCTGTTTCCCAATTAATTCTAGTGCATTCGGCTTTCAATATGCAACAGTTCACGAATTAGAAACGATGGTTCTTATATGAAACTCATAGCTACTTTAACTTTCTGCACTAATCTTAAATATAACCCTTTACTTCTAGTCTCTGCATACTAGTTTGGTTTGAAAAGACAGCATATATGAAACTCTATACAATCAAACTGATAGTGAAATCATAAGTAAACAAGAAAATTGAAAACAAATCTTAATCTTAAGACAACCTAATAAGACAAAGTCTAATGACAGTAGATACATCAAGACTTAGATAAAAAACCAGGTACAAGTTGATTGATGAGGTTCTCATAGATATCATAAAGAAGACGATCTTTGGCACCAGTTCGATGGATCTCATTGTGCTTGCAGAAATATTTGAGATGATTAAGTGTGCAACAACCAAGCATCTGGCCGAGCAATAAGAACAACCAATTAATCTCCTTTTTGTTTTTTGCAATGATGGGTCTTGTGCTGCTGTCTCGTCCGCAAAGGGGGCATTTTGGAAATACCGGATTCATCCAAACCCTTGGGGCTCTATTATGCCACTTGTTTTTTCCTCTGCTAATAAATTGGCATAAGTCCTTCAATTTCTCTTCCAAATCCAGACTCAACTCGAATTCATGATCGCACCTCTTGCAGTGAACCTTTCCTTTGATGGTGTGGATATTATTCTCCGATAGATATTGCTTACTGTGTACGCTGGCTCGCTGATTCTTCATCCAAGGAAACAGTGCCGGAATAGTTTCGTTCTTCGCTTTCCCACGAACCGTTTCCTTCATTCCTTTGCCACGCCGAATACATACAGTGCGACGAGACCTACCCAAAGAGTTTGTATCTGTGGAAACATTTTTTGGTACTACAACAGGTGCATTTGGAGGGTTGGTGGATTGCATCGAAAGACAGTTGTTGTTGTGGTTGGAAAATGTGGCTAAAGAAGGATTAGGGTTAACGTTAGGGACATGGTTAAGGTTAGGGTTAGGGTTAGGGTTAGGGCAAAATGTTTGCATTAAGGGTAAGTTTGTTTGAAAAAACTTTAGTACGGGAAGAGAAGGAGAAGGAGAAGAGAGAGGAGTTTCCTTTGATCCACCACACCTGAGCGAGAGGGTGAGATCTAGTTCTTCTTCTGGTCCCATTGAATATTCTTGATTCCTGGTGGTCAGAAAAATTAAGACGATACGTGTTTGTGTCTTCAAAACTGAGAAAAACTGACGAATATATAAAGAAAAAGATGAAAGGATTTGATAAAAGATGAATCTTTTTGTTATCTGTTGAAAAGATAATAGTGTTTGAGATACTATCTGTGTATTGGGCCTTTCAGTTTGTTCAAATATTCAAAGTTGGATGTTCGAAATCTGATATTAATGAATCTGGTTTGGAGTAACAGAATCTGATGATATTATATCTCTTTGGATTCTTAAACTTCAAATAAGGTAATAAAAAGGTAGTTAATACGTTTTGGAATTTGCTTAACTCTGTAGATAAGTCTAAATTTGGGGACAAAGTTCAAACCTTTTGAAAATCATTCATATAGTGGTTCCATTCCATGTATCTAATATTATTCTAATTTATTACAGGCCTTGGAGAGAAGGCAATACAACTTTGATGAAATATTGATAGATTCTATGTAAGGTTGTTTAAAGAATTAAAACTTATTTAGAGATGATATGTCATAATATAATAATTTATTGTTATATTATATTTTTAAAATATTATGATATAGTAATTGATTATTTAATATTTTTAAGATAAAATATATTTTATTATGTTTTTAAGATATTATCATAAAATAATATTTTTTAGATATAACTAGCCTAAACACATGCTATCGCGCTTGTGTATGCATTTTTTAAATATGCGTGATATTATATTAGTAGGTGATAATATTCTAATGTTATTAAGTTAATATATAAACTAAAATTATATTTGTTAAAAATAAAGCGAAATATATCAGAACAGATGAAAGAATAACCATTGATAAATAAAGAAGAAGAGATAATCGATTTTATAAAAACCTTGTAAAAATAACGGTCAATTTTTAAAAATTTAATAAATTATTATATTTAAAGGGTAAAATTGGTATTTTGAAATGTGGACACAAAAAGGAGAATCCCCTTTATATATTGTTATAGATAAATTTTATTGAATTTAAAAAAATATTATGATATAATAATTAATTATTTAATATCTTTAAAATATAATATTTAATTATCTTTAAGTAAATACAATCTATTATAAACTAAAAAACATATAAATACAATATCTAGGCAAGAAAAAGTACTTAAATATCATACTCAATTATGAAACTCAACTTTCATAGTTTACACTCATTATATCATTATAATAGATATTTATAATTGTTTTACTTATTCATTATTCATTTTACTGATTTTTTTTTAATCTATACGAAATTTTCATCCCATTTTAAATTTCTAACATTGATGAAAGTACACAGGTGACACAAAACAAAAGCAAAGTGATCTGTGAAGTACATAAGTCATAATGCATGATACTGGAAAATGCATATAAAGAAAAATAAGATTTATAATATATAAGTGAAATTAACCTTCATCTTATTTTACCTTAAACTACACTACTATTACTTTAACAACTCTTATGTTATATTAAATATTATTAGTGTTAGTATTGGGAGGTCGTCCTAAATTTTTAAAAAAATTTAAAATTAATAGTATATATTATATTAGTGGAAATTAAAATAAGTAAATTTATTTTTTTTCATAAAATATAATAATTAGTATTATGAACTCATATGATTGCCCAAAAGCAAGAAAAAAAAATTAAAGCCATGCCAAAAAATAAAATTTTAACGTTGTCGCACTTTTTTTATCCATTTTCCTTTTTTACCTAAAATATTTGTTTTAAATACAAAATTACATTAAAAAAAGTTTATATTAAATTATACTAACTTCCTTGTATTAAATTAAATACCAAAAAAATATTATTTTCAATTATTTTTATTAAGACCAAGACTTTTAAGAAGCTAATTGACTCTATCAATATTTCGACATTTGAAAAAATGATTTTGGTTAAAAATAATAAAAAAATAGTCACTTGATTGCATATTAATTTAACTTCGGTGAATAAAATATAACAGAAACATATATAACATATACGATGTATGTATCAGATACGACACATATCCGATATGTTGATACATTTATTTTAAAAATAATAGGATACAATACGTGATAGATACATGATATATGAATATTGACAAGTGTACAATATTTATTATAAATAAATAAATATATGATTGTTAACGTGTGAATCCAAATTTCCTAATTAGAGACCAATTATTTACGTAGCCAAAACCTGGTAGCTAATGTTAGTGGTCAATTTAAAAACTAATTCATAATTAAAACTATTTTAATTATCAATTTAAAGACCAATTATAATTCTTTTGAACTATTTTAGTTCTCAATTTGGTCACTATATAGTGACTAATTATTTTTTTACTAAAATTGGTCATTATTCAAAGATTTTATTGTATTGTATTACGACTTTATAAATTAGATACTTCATTGAGAAATATTGGTAAAGTATCCAACACGATACATGTCAGACACAGATATGAGGGGTACCTATTGTCTCTCTTTCTATTGTTTTGTCCGCAGAGGAATTTCCATCCCTGGATGTAGCTACCGATATTCTGCACGGCGGGAACTCTTTCCTGTTCCTGGCCTTTCATCATTCTTTTCCTTTGTGGAATGTCTAGTAGACAAAAAGAAATAGGAATTCCCGGTCGAGTTGGCTGGAAGTTCGCTTCTTCCTTTATAGAGTTTCAATCGATGAAGTAATGTAGTGCTAATTCGTTGGACTCGTTCTTATCGCTCCAGGTTTTTATCTATATGACCTCCGAGCGGTACAAAGTACACCTCTTACGTAGAGGCAGGTAGTAACCTAACCTTTAAGAGTTTGTTCAAGGGGGGAGCCCTCTTATCTATCAATGGAAAGATCTTCGTGCGTGGCGTAATAAGGAATCCTAGAAAAGATCGATTGAGACTCCCTCCCCGGTCCCACAAAGATCTCTACGTACTTGTCCAGTCTAGGACAACTGAGATCTTCCGGTCTGCGTGCGTGGGAGCAGCTCAAATAAAGAAGAGTTTGGTCTGAATTCAGGCCCGCCCGTCTGCTGCTAGATCCGGGAATGGCGCCAGGCGAGGGCGCAGCTATGCCCCGCAGCTCTACAGCGGCCGACCCCTGGACTATGCAAAAGAATCGAGGCCGGGGGGTCTCGCCCATAGTGGTTCCCCCCGCCTTTGGTGATTGACCAAACAAAGAGGCCTAGATCTATGCCCCTTCATGAATCGAATGGTCCTTCGACCCCTTCATTTGATTCCGACGGCCGACATAAATCTCATGAGACCCGCCCACTATTACTACGAAAAAAGCCCTGCATTTTTCCTTCGCTACTAGGAGAGTAAGCAACTTCTATTAGCGCCGGACCTTGAGTCAAATTGATCGTGTCATGTGCAACGTCCATCAATGATGGTTCATTAATGTCCATTGATTTAGACTCCTTCCCCCTTCCCAACTACGAAAAAGATCGAGAGGAGCCCCAAAAAACCAAGAACGAAAACGGAAGCCTTTCAGTCGATTCACTCCCCATTCTCTCTTAAATAAAGCTCGCCCTCGAGCCCTGGGCAGGTCAGCCGGGTCTTTCCCTGTTGTTCTGTTCCCGCCACGAGAAAGACGCACAGAAGAGGTATGCCCAGCGCGCGAAGGATCCGTTGAGAGTGTTGACCCAAGTTGAAGTATCGGTGCATCATAGATTAGCACCAACCAGTATTTTACAGTTATTATATACTAAACCAAAAATATTAAAAATATTTGTTATATAAAAAAAATATAGCACATTATTCTACCGTATAATATAAACGCATGTGATTACTCAAACGAACTATTATTGCTATAAACCGATTAGACAATTTGATATCATTGAACTCAAAATAAAAAATTGTTAATGTATATTGTACTAAAACCAGACTTTAAAGTTCAAAAATTGTAAAAGATGTTTCCCAATTACAAGCATGTAATAGTTCAACACTAACTGTTTATTAATTCTAGTGCAGTTCGGTTTTGAATAGTTTCTTTAATTTGTGGACTAAATTTTAATTCTACGTGATACTAGTTTAAATACATACATTATTTAAGTATACTTGTGATTCAACTCATAAACCGAAAAATCTTAATTATAATGGTTATTAAATTGGAAAACTAACATCTTTGAAATATGATAATAATGAAACTGGTTTGGAGTAACAGAATTTTCTATCTCCTATCATATCGATATGAAAATTATATTTTACTTTAACTTTTTTACTTTTTGACGTTATTTATGTCTGACATAATTTAATATAGATTATTAATTTTTTTTAAAAAAGAAGATATTGAACATTAATTAATGTCAAAAAATAAAAAATAGTTATAATATGATTGTTCTGTCTTATTTTTTATTTATTTTAAAACATAAGGGTAATAAAAAGATATTTAATACGTTTGGGAATCTGGTTTGTCCAAAATCAAATAACCAATTAACAAATATAAAAAACTTTTCCTTTATGCATTGATAATCGTTTAAGACTGAACTCTTTTTCATATATAAGTCTAAATTTGGAGACAAAGTTAAAACCTTTTGAAAATCATTCACATTGTGTGGTTTCATTCTATCTATCTAATATTATTTTAATTTATTAAAAGTGTTGGAGAGAAGGCTATACAACTTTATTGTAATATTTTTTGAGAAATTCTATGTAAGGTTGTTTAAAGAATTAAAATTTAAATATCTTAAGATGTTATTAAGTATTTCTAAAATATTTAAAGATAATATATCATAATATAATAATTTATTATTATATTATATTTTTAAAATATTATGATATAATAATTGATTATTCATTATTTTTAAAAATAATTACTATATTATATAATAATTTAATATTTAATATTTTATTATATATTTAATTTCATTATATCTTAAATATTATGATATAATAATTAATTATTTAATATCTCTAAGATATAATATTTAATTATCTTGAAATAAATATAATGTGACCTACAAAAACTACATATACGATATCCTACTGTCGTACTCAACTTTCTTACATTTTCCACTCATTATATTATTATAACAAATCTTACTCACTTATTAAATTAAACATCATAGAGTTATTTTGGAATGAATCTCCTACTTCTCTCTGAATCTCAAAACTCTCACCCACAAACAATAATTTAACTCTTGAAAGCCTCATTTTATTAAAACAAAATAATTGGATTCAACTTTACAATAATCACAATAACAAACTATAAAAAAAAAAACACCTTTCGGTCCAAGTAAAGTATTTCATTTTCTAATATAAATTTCGACGTCGGATTCAAACTTACTTATTTCCGAAAAAACATGTATAATATTATTTATTTATTTATTTTTATTTCATTGTAGGAGATGGGAAAGGTATACTCTAGAAAAACGTCAGTAGTTTTTTTTTTAACTCATTTATAATTTATATTTTAACTCTGTTTTTGTTCTAATCATTTAAAAATTTATAACTGTGATAAAATAATGTCAAATTTTATTCTATTTCTTTTAAATTTGTTTTGAAAATGTTTTTTTAACGATATAATACCAACACAATGAGATTCCCTCATTTACCATACTCATTTATATAACTATTTTCTCCATAAGTCATAATTCTTACCTTTTCTTCATTTAACTTCCATTTTTCAATGTATCTTACATTGAACAAACACACAAAAAGAGAGAGTATATTTTAAAGAATTAATTGTAACAATGACTAAAATTACCTTTTAAAAAAATAGATTTTTCTCCCTTGTATAAAAGGATGATTATTGAAAATGGGAATGCTTGCTTAAATTTAATTGGAAGATCAAAATAGTTTTAATCTGGTTAATAGGTTTGAAGTACTAAAGTTGAAAGCTTGTTTTTTTTAATACTATAATAATTATAATTTAATAATTTTATCTATTATAAAATAAAATTATCTACCACATTCATTAAATTATTCACAAATTTTATTTTCAAATTACAAATTTTTATCCATCACAATTTTATATGACCCTTATATGAACTCATGGTTGTTGAAAAAGATATGTCAAAACGAGATCTAATCCATGAGTCAACTCGGCTCACCACAGTTCAAACCGAGTTAATTGATTGAACTGAGTTTGACTCACTTAATTCATGGATTAAATGGGTTCGAACCGGATTGACCCACTTAACCCACCAACATTTTTTTACAATTTATTTTAATTTTTTTTGTGTTATAATTATTTACTACTTCTTATTATATACATTAGTACAAAATTGCATTTTTACCTCGCCTTATAGGTCTCGGTTGGTAAGGAACCGAAGCATATAACGGCGCGGTGGCATTTTTGCAATTTCAGACAACTTTTATGCCTCGGTTCAAGAAAAGCCCGAAGCCAAAAGGGGTTATAGGCTTCGGTTCAAAAAAAATCGGTGTCAAAAGGTCCTTATATGCTTCGGTTGAACAGACCCGAAGCCAAAAAGGTGGCTAGAAATTTCAAAAATGCCACTAGCTGTTATGTCTTTGGCCTCGGGTGGCACTGAACCGGGACCAAAGAGGGTTA
>Ga0214544_1001599_pt1 | contig 47525 bp, 19 predicted proteins | sample CNSS3metaG_FD_160074 | JGI IMG/M metagenome (GOLD analysis project Ga0214544, IMG submission 160074) | Root nodule microbial communities from cowpea collected in UCLA plant growth center, Los Angeles, California, USA - CNSS3 | ecosystem: Host-associated > Plants > Roots > Nodule | place: USA...
GTTGATGACATTGTTCTCACAGGAAGCGACAACCTTGGCATCTCCCTCTTAAAGCAACATCTTTGTCGTCATTTTCAGACCAAAGATCTTGGAAAACTCAGGTATTTCTTGGGTATTGAAGTAGCACAATCCAATAGTGGTATTGTCATATCTCAGAGGAAATATGCATTGGATATTCTGGAGGAAACTGGGTTAATGAATTCTAAAGCGGTAGAAACACCCATGGATCCTAATATTAAACTTCTACCAAAACAGGGGGAGCCTTTCTCAGATCCTGAACAGTACAGACGATTAGTTGGAAAGTTGAATTATCTCACTGTTACTCGTCCTGATATTTCCTTTGTTGTTAGCGTGGTGAGTCAATTCCTTAATTCCCCATGTGAAGAACATTGGAATGCAGTCATTCGCATATTAAAGTATATCAAAAGCTCTCCTGGAAAAGGTTTACTATATGATTCCAACTTTGATACAAAAGTTGTATGTTATTCAGATGCTGATTGGGCAGGATCTCCTTCCGACAGAAGATCTACTCCTGGATATTGTGTCTCGATTGGTGGTAATTTGATCTCTTGGAAGAGCAAGAAACAAAGTGTTGTGGCAAGATCTAGTGCAGAAGCGGAATATAGAGCTATGGCTTTAGCCACATGTGAACTTGTTTGGCTTAAGCAATTGCTTCAAGAATTGCAATTTGGAGATGTCACTCAAATGACACTCATATGTGACAATCAAGCTGCTCTTCACATTAGCTCTAATCCCGTCTTTCATGAGAGGACCAAACACATTGAAATTGATTGTCACTTCATTCGAGAAAAAATTCTATCCGGGGACATCAAGACCGAGTTTGTCAACTCAAGTGATCAATTAGCAGATATTTTCACTAAGTCTCTTCGAGGACCTAGAATTGATTATCTTCGTAACAAGCTTGGTACATACGATTTGTATGCACCAGCTTGAGGGGGAGTGTTAGATGATATAATATTGTGTTTAGTAGTTGGCCTCAGCCCATTATGTATTTCTGGGTTTGACCCATTATCAATATAAATAAACTATCCTTTGTGTAGGGTTTACACAAGGGAGATTAATCTCCAAACCCTATTTCATCTTATTTTACAATACTCAAGGACAACTGGCTACTTTCGCCATGACAATTTAATGTTTATTCCATTCCAAAGAATAGTTCCACAGGCAAAGTATAAATGAAATATTGAATACATAACTATATAAAAAAGGCTAGAAATAGCATATCACCATGCAGCTCACACCTGATATACCTTCATGTATAGTGCATAACTTTTAAACTATTCATACAAACCAGGTAAAATAGATAAATCTTACAATAATAAGACTGAATTTATCAAACCTCATGGCGCAGTAGAGCACTTTTCGAGCTCAAGGAATCAATAATAGAAGCAACAGCTTCATGTCCACCATCATTGCGAAGTGCAAAAAGAGCTGCATAGCGTTCATGCATCCCTTTTTCTTCATCAAGAAGTACTTCCCTGGTGTTGATAGATACAAGTTAGCAACCTGCCACTTACTCCGTCAAAATAAGTTTCTTTCTAGTAACAGTATGAATGAACCAAACAAACCTAAGTTGTTGAACAGAAGCACAAGAGGTCGCTGGCACGGCTGGATCAACAGACTTGAAAGGCGATAGTTCAGTTGCAGCCAATTCATCAGTATTGCCAGCATCTTTCAAATGCTGAATTCGTTGAAGAGCCAACTCACATGTTTCTCGAACTTCCTCGGCCGGATCCGAATCCAAACTATTCTTCAGGAGAGGAACATTACCTTCTGAACCAATAGCACCCAATGCCTCAGCTGCCTATGAAATTATAACAAAGCCAATCGTCTCAATAAGAACAAGAAGCAAGAGCAGGGCAGCAGAAGAAGAAAATTCAAAGACCCAAAATAAAAAATAAAAAAAACAGAAAAGGGTACCTCATGGCGAACAATGGGATGCAAAGAGAGATCATTTAGAACTGAAGTCAAAGCAGGAATTGCTTCAAATTCCTGCATTTGACCCAACGCAAATGCAGCTTCGTGCGCCAACAAATTCGATTCATCCCTTGTGGCTGCCATGGTAAAGAGAATGCAAAAATTAAATGAAAAAAAAAAAACAGTGTGCGGAGTTTATTACACTAGGACATTCTAATGGAGCAAACGAAGCAGCAGAAATAAAATCATGTGACCTAAAACGAATTGAACGATAGAATTTTTTGTTAAGAAAAAGAGGAAGAATCTCTTTAGGGCTGTGAAGGTGGGAGAGACAAACCGAGAATAAGGGCATCGCGAGGGGCGGGGCCTTTGAGGTTGCGGAGAGAGAATAGTGCCCTGAAGCGCTCAGAAATTGGCTGGGATGAATCCAGCAACAACTCGCACAGGAACTTCTCCATCTCAGAGGAAACCAAAGCGACGTCGTTTGACGAATCCATTCTCGTGAGACACCTTCTCTACCTTCCGCAGCACACCAGCGAATCAGATACGGCTGTGCTTACAAAAGAGCCGCTCCTAGTTTTCTGTAGCTTTGCTTCTTTTAGCTGTTTCGGCTCTTCAAAACCAATACTATAATAAAATAAACTGCTTTAGTTCATATATCTTTTTTGTTGGGAATCTTTCGACTCTGCGAATAAATACATTTATTAAGCCATTTCATTTAGTTTGAAATTTAGAGTCTTAACACCTGCCTATAAAAATAGAACCATAGGGTGAGAATTAGGAGAGTAAAAACAAAAAGATGAACATCAAGTGCTGCCATATCATAGGGGTGCATAAGAGATTTACCCTCTCCGTCTATCTATTTGTTCTTAAAGATTATACCCATTGTTTGAGTCCATATGCATCTAAGACTACAACCCATATAAAACGCCACATCGCCGCCAATGTTTAAAAACAGATGATAAATCAAACAACCAAAGTATTGGTTATCAGAAAACTAAAACTTACCACACTGTTCAGGGATTCACCTCCACCAACGGAACTTTAGCTCGACCACCACTGGAATCCTTCTCCGCCTCTTCAGAACGACGAAATCGACACCAATTTCTAAGACCTTCAACGCATCAACGCAGCTTAGGGCAGTGTTCAGAAGGGTTTCTCAAACACTTATGATTTTGAACTACAATACTAAATCACAAGGGTTTTAGGAGATTGCTTACCAAACTTGTGATATTCTAACCGCAGACCTCAAGAATGGCACATGACGTGGACGAATCAGAGCAGCTCTCTGGAAGCGGGATTTCTTTTCCTGGAAAACGAAACTCTTTTGCTTTACCCTTTGAAGAACAAATAGATGTATTTTACTTTATTTTATTTAATATTCCTCCCGCATTAGTTTTATACTAAAAAAAATACGAATATTTAAGTTTAATCACACGTAACGTTCATGGTTCGTTAAAAAATCTTAGGTTATCGATTTTTAAGTCGTTTTAATTAAGTTTTAATTTTTTTTTAAATTTGTTTTAATTTGGTCTTTTTTATATAACATAACTGATGACTCTAGGAATTAGAGATGTCAAAAAATTTGTATATGTTGGTATCGACAGATAAAATCCGTAATTGGTAGAAAATAAATATTATAAATGGATACCCGCGGGTAACTCATACGAGTATTTGTAATACTGCATGTTAATGGGGTCAAATAAGAGTATCATAGTATTCGTACAAGTGGATACCTTGTACTTGCTCTATTCTAAATTAAATTAAAATAAATAAATAAAAAATATTACTAAAATATTAACATATTGATTTTGAATGAGTTATTTTCTTATCAATTAGTTTAAAAAAAATCATTTATGTGTAAACTCTCATTCAACACTATTTAAATGAGTTATTTGTACTTTGTTTAAAATTTATAAATGTTATGTATTGTATTTTATTTGAATTTACGATTAAAATATATTGTTAAATATTTATTTTTATTTGTTTGTAAATACCCGTGGTACCCTTGGATATCCATGGATATTAAATAATTTATGCGGGTACCCGCGTAACGGATACCCAACAAATATGGGTACGAGTACGAGACAGATATCTATCCAACGGGTGGGATACGGGGGAGCTACTACCCGTACCCTACCCGCCCCATTGACATGCCTAGTAGGGATGTCAACAAAATTTGTACTCGTAGGTATCCACAGAGAAAACCCACAACGGGTAGGAAATAGATATTGATAATGGATACCCACAGTAACGGATACAAGTACTTTTTATACCTATACCCACATGTTAACGGTGTGGGTACGAGTATCATATTATTCGTATAGGTGGATACCATACCCACTATACTCTACTATAAATTAAAAAAATAAGTTATTAAAACATTAACACATTGAATTTGAATTAGTCACCTTTTATCAATTGGTTTAAAAAAATCTCCATTTATTTGTAAATTGTCATTCAACCCTCTCTAACTGAGTTATTTTCACTTTGTTTGAAATTTAAAGAAGTTATGCATTGTATTTTTATTTGAATTTATAATTAAATTTTTTATTAAATATTAATTTTTTTTTTATAAATACTTGTGGGTACCCGTGGATATCCATGGATATTAAAAAAATATGAGGGTACCTGCATAACGGATACCCGCACGGATATAGGTACGAATACGAAGACAAATATTTATCTAGCGGGTAAGATACGGAAAGTTACTACATGTACCCTACTAGCCCCGTTGACATCCTAACTGTATGTCAAATGTGTAGGTTCATTTTTTTTTAAATCTTTATAATTTTTTTAAATTTAAAAAAAAAAACAGCTGACACATGTCAAATTAGGATTTTGTTACGTGTTAGCTTGTGATTTTTTTAATTTTTTAAAATTTGTTTAAAATATTTAAAAAAAAAACTGTCACGTGTCAAATTATGATTATACCACGTGTCAATTATTTATGTCAAAAATTTTGATTTGATTTATTCTAAATTGAGTCAAATATAACTTTTATATAAATATTATAATAATCTTTATTATAATAAATATTTTTAATCAAATTAAATTTATTTAAATTTAAATTTTGCATTAAATTTTATTTAAAAAATTTGTTTTAATAATTTTAAAATAATTTTATAAATTTAAATTAAAATTTTAAAATAATTTTATATAAGTTACAAATTTCAAATTTAAAATTTAAATGTTTGTAATTATTATAAAATTATTATAAAATTTTATATTTAAATTTATAAAATTGTCTAAAAATTATTAAAACAAAATTTTAAATAAAGTTCAATACAAAATCTAAATTTAAATAATCTTAATTTAGTTAAAATATTTATTATATTAAAAATATAATTATAATATTTATATAAAAGTTTAACCGTCTCTCACTCTTCTATTATTTTTTTTCCTCGTCTTTTTGCGTCCGTTTTAGCTGATGTTGTCTTGTGGTAACTATTTCTTCGACTTTAAGTGTTAGCTTATCATTAGTTCATAAAAAATAATAGGTACAAGTTGGTGCAAAATGAATTAAATATTTTAATCTGTTTTGTTGAAAAATGGGTTAATGAACCATTAATAAATTTCCTTTTAAACTTTTTTATTTTTAATATTTTGTTTATATATATATATATATATATATATATATATATATATATTAAAAGTATGTTTAAATATATAAATATTTTTTAAGTTTTTAATTATTAATTAATTCTTTTAATATCATAATTTCATATAATTATTATTCTTGGATGTTAAATTTAATTTATCAATATTAATAATTTAAATTGTATATTATGTAACATCCCGTTTTCATAGTTTTTAAACTATTAAATAAAACATTTAAATTTTAATAATTCAGAAGCAGATGATGACGTAGGCCAGTATAATATATAATACAGTCATCCTAAAAAATAACCATACATACTTTGATCAACATATACAGCCCATATACTACTAAAGGGTTACGAAATACCCGATCAACTAAGCAAAAGAAAGAAAAGGCTACATATACTACTGGTACGTCTAATGTAATCATCTTACGTTCCGGAGGGGTGTATCCTCACCTGCACGATTATCTGCTCACGCCATTCAATAGGGACGATCATTGCAAAAGTAGAAGACACATAGAACACACCATAGAAACTAGAAGGGTAAGCTAACTTGAATGAAGAGCAAACCATGCAATTTATTTTATGCTAAGGCAGAAAACAGGATTTAATACACAATCTATCAAAAATCATCCAATTAATCCCAACTATAACACCACACACCATTCTAGACTCGATATTCAGATTATGTAAGTGGCATTGGAGCTCTTGGTGACTTGCACTTGAGATGGTTCCTAAGCTCTGCAGAGTTTTAGGCACAAGGGGTATTCACCCAACCACTCTCAAGGTAAATCCCATTACCTCTATGATGGATCGGATTCATAGACCAGGACCTCTTGCTACTCCCCCCGATGTAATCCATTATACTCTACTTGAGTCTTAATGGTTACTAGGAGCGTCAGGATGTCACCAATCTGAGTCCTCATGCCCTTACATTTACTAAACCACATTCCTTAGGATTTCCCTTGAAACCCTATCTCCAACATGTTCCCATTCACATCAAATTCGCACTCAATCCCATCACACAGTCTAACATGCATAAATATCACATACAAGATCAAATATCATCATCTTAAAGCAATCAATATAGCATCATGTAAGCAAAATAGTGAGAAAACTAAGTTCTGCAGGGAATCTCGCTTAGGCTAGAGAGTCTCGCCTAAGCTAGAGAGTTCATCTCGCCTGGGCGAGACATCATACAGTGGCGAATTAAAAATCCTGGGCGAACTCTCGCTCAGGCTAAACTGGCTCGCCTAGACGAGATGTTATCTCGCTCAGGCGACTCCAACTCGCCTAGGCGAGATTTCGCGCAGTGACAGGGGTGATCTTCTGGTATTTTCGCTCAGGCGAGAGCAACTCGCCTAGGCGAAACTACCAGGAAATCCTCCATGTTCTTCACATGCAAGCTCGCTCAAAAACATCCCCCACTCAATTTCACACACCAGCAGTCTCAAACACCAATTAAACAAGCAATCATGCAATTAAAGCACTCACGAACACAATTCACATCAAAATGAGTTAAAGAGTTAGCTTCCCTTACCTATTCTTGAGTTAAAGTTTGGGTGAAGACAACCTAGGAGAGGGGAGCAGAATTCCTCAGCCCAACCTAGGAGATGAGAGGCTATGAGTGGAGGCAGCAAAAGGCTCAGGCGTGGCTTCCTCTCCAGGACCTAATCAAAAAGCAAGGTTGGTGAGAGGGAGGCAAGGGTCAAAGAGAGGGAGACAGAGGGGAGAGTTGAGTTTGCAGAGAAGAAGAAAATGAGAGTGGGTTTGACTTTGTTTCTGGAAAAAGAGGAGTGTTGCATATTACACCTTTCAATTAATTAAGTTAATATTTTAAATTATTTTTATTTTTAACTAATATATATATATATATATATATATATTAATATTAACAAGCTCACTCATCTTATCTTGCTTGTCTTTCTTCGTGCTAATGAACAATCTCAATAACATTTTTCTTATCGCCATTAATATGGAAGATATGTTATCTATCCATGATTAGATTCTTCATTCATTACTAATCCTTTTTTTGTTCTGGTTCAACCTTCATTATTGTTTGAACGAGGACAACGATGACTAATTTTACATGTTTGATTCATTTATGTTTGTCCCATATGCAAACTACTAAAGTGGATGAGATCTAGGGTGGAAAGGAACATAAACGGATTTTGTAAAATATAAATTACCATGATAATTTAAATGAAGAGATATAATATTGATCATTCATTGATGTATAGTGAACAATTGTGCACTTCATCAGGTAAGTAACATAATGAAGCCAACATACTTTTGTATTATTGTATCTTTTTAATTAAATTTTAAAATATATTAATTATATATTTTTTACACTTTGTTTAATTTATTTATTTCAAGTAAACAGTTTGTTTGTTGACAGAGCATATATAAACCCAACAGCCAATTTCTTTCTTGTTTTCGTCGCTCCTGCGTTGCCCTCTGCTCAGTTGCCGAGCACTATCAAATTTCCTGCTACGCATCCTCAGGTTCGCTCGCAACTTTCCTAGATTCCTCCGGATCTGATTTTTTGTCTTGTGCATTGTCTTCGCTTCTTTTGTTTCTTTATGAGAATTATCTGTTAACTAATTGAGATAATTTTGTTCATGGAAACAGAGATTGGACGATCTCGCGAGTCATGAATGCTAGAAGGTTAGTAGCCATCACTGGTAGATTTTGAAATTTTTTCTCTCAAGAAGCTTCGTTATGTTGCGATCGTTATTTAATTCGTTGGTGCTTCCTAGGCTAGGCAATTCTTGTTTTGTTTATCCGGATCCACGGATACGGCGTGGTTATAGGATTTGGATTTAAATCTCATGATGACTTGATTGGTGAATCTCAGTTTTGTAGCTGCGGTTTTGTTTTAGTATGTTGCAGCTTTTCTGTACATGTTCTATTTGCTCGATAGGAGTGAAATTGTGTGGAAGGAATTAGCTAGACTGGTGAGGCATAGATATAGAGTTGCGCCTCTTGTTCTTCTGGAATTCCACAATTCGTTATCCTTGCATTGATCTGTCGACTTGTGTTATCACTTATCAGTGGCATGTACACTCCTGAATCGGATACGAGGAGTGTTGTCGGAAGAACTCTTAAATTGATCCAATAACGTGTTGTGTTAGTTAGCAGTGTGACAAAATAATATCTCCATGCCAAATTTCAAGTTTAGAAAATTAGGAATTGAGAGACAATATTTTATTAAAAAGCACAAACAAAAGCAAGGAAATACTCTCATAAAGTTGAAGAAAAATTACAACATCTCTCTCTAAGTGCTACTAGAGGAAAATTACACTCTCTTTTGTAATCAGAAAAACACTTTGAGAACTCTATATTTTTCTCTCTTCGATGAGATTACTACAGCTGATATGAGATGATAAAACTGACTGAATGAGTTGCTATTTATATGGGTAAAACCTCAAAGGCTTCCAACACCCACCTAAATACAGCTGAAGAAATTTTACATGGCCGTAAATGCATGGAAAATATTTTGAATTGGCAATTTGTTCCTTGAAAGTCTTATTCAGTGTCACTAAGGTCCCTCTGAAAGTATTAACATTAAGTACCTAAAATTGTGATTTTGTCTGTCACTTTAGCCTTACTGTTATAAACTCTTCCTATTAAGACATCGTTGTTTTGATTCCTTAACTTAACTACTTACTATCATTTTTTTCCCCTAAATTTAACCTCTTATAGTCATTTTAATTTTCGAATTTAAGCAGTTACTATCATTATTGTATCTAAACTTAGTGAATTCCTGTCATTTTAATGGAACTTAATTGAAACTTCCAAAGTTTTTGAGATGATTGTAAGTTTTTTTTTATCAGAAAAAAGAAATGATAGTAAGTGGTTAGGTTTAGAAACTGAAATGACACTGGTGGTTAACTGAGATCAAAATGCTAGTTTGTCACGTGGGGGAGTTTTCTAGTGGCAAGACTAAAATAACGGACAACTGATATTTTTAAGGAACTTGTTTTGAATTTTAATTCTCGTAGAGACTTCAGTGACAGTAAATTACACTTTCGAAGTTTGAAGTGACTATTTATCTGAAATATTTTTTTTACTTTCAAAGTATATAATACGACTTTTTCGATTCCATGATTTCATAATATTGTCAACTGGTGTGACTTGAATGTTAGGTCAAACGTGAGCATGCAACTTGCAATCATAATGAAGCATGTGATCATATAACATTTATTCACTATCTCCAGAAAAGTTGAGTCTATAATTATATATGTATGGTCAATTAGTTTGATTTGAACATTAGGTCAAATGTTATGTTAGCATGTGAAATTGAAATCAGATTCCTCCCTGTCCCCCTCTTTGAATAGCATGCTTTATATGCTCCAAGAATACAAATGGTAGTTTTCTATAATAAATACCTTTTGTAAATATTGGTTGATATTGCTTATGCATTATCAAATTTATTTTTATAATCTCATTGATCTTTAGTCTAAAAGCAGCAATGATTTTGGTGAACTGCTTTCTTGGCCCTTATATCCCAGTGTACCGTCCAACTTGACAAAGAGAACTACTATACTTTATCTTAAGTCTCTCTTCCTAGTTTAAGTTATAGTTTATGTCTCTCTTCTTCAGTTCCGTCTTAGTTGTCAGTATATGCAGTATGACATGTATTATGCTATAAAAAACACCCATCATTTGATTTCTTGCTCAGATATTAAGATTTCTCCCCTACTATCTATCTCTTTCTGTACAGGTGAGGTGGGAACGTTATTATCCTGTACGTTGAGAATTATGCCTTAGTTTTTTGTTTTTGTTTAACTATTTGATAATTGTACCATGCGCTGCTTTAAATAAACTCCTGTACATGAGATGCAATCAGTTTTTAGTGATTTTTTAAGTTTGTTTATTATTCTTGGGAGTGCATAATTTTGATCCACTATCAGTATGACAGCACAATTTATCCATTTTCTCTCTGTTTATAAAGACCAATACAGACTCTGGGCAGTATGACCTATCATGACTTTTTTGTAAAAAATTTAACCTAATAGTATAGTAAGTTGAAATGTATATGGAAAATATCATTCTGTTTTTCTATTTACTTTATTTATAAATCTTGGTATTTTATGCAATATGGAGAGTCTCATGTCTTATGAGACTCCTTTCTTTTAATCAGTTTAACTATGTAGAAGGGAAATTTATCCTGTTTGTGTTTGTCATGTGACCAATCTTTGTGGCGTGGCTTGTGCTTGTTATTGTTTTAGAGACAACCGTAACAATAGAGTTTCCCTTTTCGATGGTATCGAGGAGGGTGGCATCAGAGCACAATCTGTTTTCTCCTCTTCTCATGAAATTGATGAACATGACAATGAGCAGGCATTGGATGGACTGCAAGATAGAGTCAGTCTACTGAAAAGAGTAAGTTTAATATTGGTATCAGTATACCCTAGACCTCATTTAGTTGTCCTGTCCATGTAAAAACAGCTAAATATAAAGTATGATGGTTCATGCAATTCTTAGAACTGTAGTTCATGTAGCTGTTGTATGATGGTCCAAATCAACTTGCACGAATTTATTTGTTATGGGTGTGATTGCAACAGTTATCAGGTGATATCAACGAGGAAGTGGATAGCCATAACCGCATGCTGGATCGAATGGTGTGTTCACTGAGACCGGAAATTTCTCAGCGTTTTTTCTTTTTGTTTTGCTTTAGTGCTGGCTGATAAGATGCTATTAATTTAGGGGAATGATATGGATTCATCAAGAGGAGTCCTTTCGGGCACTATGGACAAGTTTAAAATGGTATGTATTCTTCTAGTCCTTTATGACTTTTGAATGAGTGTTACTTTGCAGTTTTCCTTTGCTTTTTTTTATTTTCGTTTGGGGTTAAAGAAAGGGCGTAGTGTAGTGGAGTTTGATCCATGCCTGTTCGAGTGATTTTGTGTCATCTTCAGGTATTTGAGACCAAATCCAGCCGGAGAATGTTTACGCTTGTAGCATCCTTTGTTGTGCTTTTTCTTGTAATATACTATCTCACTAAGTAATTTGATCTTTCATTCAATAGTCATCTTTACTCTAGAGGAAGCTATTTCCTCTATTACTGTAATTAATGCTGCTGCCCTGTAAGATAATGTTATGTATAAAGGTTTGATGTTTCAAACAGGTGCTCACATCCGATTTGCCTTATATTTTCTCTTTCCGTTTAATTCATGCACATGGTTTGAGTTAAAAAAAGTATACGGATGTAGAAAATGAAGATATTTTTTAGGGTTAAATATGTTTTTGGTCCCTTAACTTTCAGTGAATTTTGGAATTAGTCCATTTTGAAACTTTGAACCAATTTAGTCCTTCATCTTTTGAAATACGTGGATTTAGTCCTTTTAATCAAATTTTGTAAAGTTTATTTGACATTTCAAGCGCGTTTCACAATAGTATTTGACTTAACATTAAAGTAAAAATGTATCAAACAGTATAAACAACTCAAATACAATCCTAAAATGCGTACGAAATATCAAATAAACCTAACAAAATTTGATTAAAAGGACTAAATCCACGTATTCCGAAAGATAAAGGACTAAATTGGTCCAAAGTTTCAAAATGGACTAATTCCAAAATTCACTGAAAGTTAAGGGACAAAAACATATTTAACCCTATTTTTTGTTTAACCCTATTTTTTATAACCTTTTGTTAGATTAGGGTTTTTCAACTCTTTCATTCAGTTGGTGAGTTGTAACTAATCTGTTGTAATTTTGGGCTATAAAAATATTTTGATAATAAAATAAGCAGAATAGTTCAGAAACATTTGTGTTGAGAGTGTGTAGTGTGTTACCTGAGTCCATTTCTTACCTGAGTCCAGCAGTATAGCCGTGAGTGTCTGTCGTGCACTGCTGTGAGGAAAGGAGGCGGTGGAAAAGATAGATAGAATAGGCTGCAGTCACGTGAAGAGGTGAAAGATTGTGACTTGAAGGGGTGGAAAGGTTGAAGACAGTCACTTGAAGAGGTGGCAGGGAAAGAGTGACGTAAAGTGAATTTTTTATAAAGAAGACGTCTTTACAAATTGGTATCAGTTTAAGTCGGTAACTATGGTTATCAACAAGGAATTAGAAAGCAGGTCAATATTATCGAAAATACCTTATAACATATATCAGCATCTCAATAAATTATTCAGCAAAAATTAACAATTATACAGCAGTTCGTTGAAAGTCTAATCTCGTCTTTAGCTTTGTTGAATTTGGGTCACCAATAACCATCTACATTGAGTATCCAAGAATCTTCATGTTTCTGCTTCAATTCTTGGGAGTGTACAACTTCAATTTTCATCTTTTGATGGAACGGTTGGAACGAATTACAGGGAGTGGAGAGCTAAAGTTGAATAACTCTTTGAATCGGAATCTATGACGGTGAGGAAAATTGTTGCTGCTATGCATGGATGGAAAATGGAAAAGCTTTCTCTTGGCAGCAATATTACATACATCAACCTTCAAGAATCAGTCTTGGCAATAAATTTTACTGGATGTACCATGCCGATTTGAGGAGGTTACGGATTTTATGTTAAAGAACCGAATTTGGAAAGAATCCTCACCAGATTTCGAAATTTAGTACGCCTTTTTTACGGATTTCAAAAATAATATCGGATTTTGAAATCCGATTAAGGTTCTTTTCAGGTTTTCAAATCCAGTTAGAATTTTCAATGAATTTTGAAATCCGTTTATTAACTCTACCAAATGAACAAACTGAAATGCGTACTTATGTCTCTGAAAGGAAGATGAAGTAGATGAATTAAAATGAAGGAAGAAACGCATGAGAAAACATGAGAACGCCGTTGACATAGCTAAAACTTAAGCGGAAGAAGAAGAATAAGAGAACGTCATTAGAGCTCTAGTGAAAAAGTGATTTAAGGCGAAAAATGTTGGGGTGCAAAAAGAAAGTTCCTTAAAAAATTGAAATGCATTTACGAAAAAAATAACATAACTTTGTAAATTTTATCATTATTCTATCTGTCGGATGCTGCGATTATTTTAAATGGGAGAGCTCACATTTCAGTTTTGGGCTAAAAAAGTAGGAATGACAAAAATATCTTTTTTTTTGGGTATTTGCGAATAAAATCTACAACGAATAAGTGATAGTAACGGATATTTGTTATCTATATGTATTTCGATACTCATTTATAAATCGGTATGATGCGGTATCATATTATTTATATCCACATGTATTTGTTACTCACAAAAACTTAAAATTAAAATTAAATTTATGTTTTATTAAGTTAAATTTAATTAAAATTATATTCTAATTTATATTTTATTAGACAAAATTTAATTTTATTTAAATTTTATTTTTAAAATTTTTAAAATTAAATTTATGTTTTATTAAGTTAAATTTAATTAAAATTATATTTTAATTTATATTTTATTAGATAAATTTAATTTTAATTTTAATTTAATTTAATTTTAATTTAATTTTAAAAATTTATAAAATATATTTTTTAAATATTTATGAGTATCCACGAGTACTCATAAATATTTTTTAAATGGATATCCACACAGGTAACAAGATAGGTAACAAGTGAATTTTTTGTTACGGATTGAATCGTGAATAACTATAATTCGTGTTCGACCTAATTGTTGTCATCTCTAACTACAAGACTCTTGATAACATTGGACCAGGTAACAAGATGACCAACTTTCATAATCGGTAGATTGATTTGTTCAAGTATGAGATCAGAAAAACACATTTAGTTCTGTTATAAATTAAACTTCCTAAAATAATAAAAATGTTCAAAATTAATTTCATACTTTTACTATAATTAAAATTAAAATATAATTTAATTTAAATCAAACATCCACACACATATATAATTTTATTTATAAAACGACCATATGTACTAGTAGATTTTGTCCAGCTAACTTATTTCCTAAAATTCTGTTTACATAAAATAAGTAGAAGAAATGCAATAAAATAAGAAATTATCACAAAATACAGTATTTTTCATTTTTCTATCGTAAATTTTAAGATTTATTTATTATAGTTTAAAAATAAGAATAAATTAAAAAAATGATACAACGTAAGCTATTTTAAAATTCGATTAAATATCATTGGATTTAAATTTAGATGCAGAAGAGTTAGGTGGTTAATAAAATAGATTGTATAAGATATTTTTCACCCTAAAATTGATATAATTTATTTTTTTAATGTTTAGTGTACAAGATAAATGTTTCTATTCAAGTACAGTTCTCTTTTTCACTTTATTTATATACTCTACATATTTTTCTCACATACGTCAGCATCGTCACTTCACTATCTATATAATTCATGTTATGGATAATGTTTGTTTGATATCCTTATAAGAGGTTTATATGTCCTCAATTTTTTTTTACAGACGTTAAAACTCAGCTATTTTTTTCACTCAATTTTCTTTTATGTAAAATTAACATTACTTTTTCTTTTCGCAGATTTTCTTTTTAAGTACTAAACTCCTTTAGTAGATACTAACAAAAAAAATTCCCCTTAATTAATTTCTTAAATTATATATATATATATATATATATATATATATATATATTCATGTACGAGAGTTTACAATTTATTTATAATAATTGTTGCATAGGAAGAAAAAATACAACTATGCGCAGTTTTAAGATAGTTATCATATTAATTAAAATTTTCTTTTATCTTATTATAGTTTAACTGTCAAAAAAAAGAGAAAAATAAAATATAAATAGGATATTTAAATATAAAATAGTGGTGATAAAATTGTGGATACAATTCAAACATTATTTTTTTTATCAGTAAAAATAAATATATTAATAGGAGCAATACGTTTGTCCCAATCCAAATTTAAAAAACAAAGAAAAAAAAAAACATCAAGAACTATTCTAAACTATACATATTTCTTTTTCATAATTGTTGTTCACCAAATTACAATTCAAACATTCTATGAACCAGGAAAAATAAAAAATCTAATGATTATCGTCCCAATTTAAATTATCACTTTTGGTAGATTTTTTCATGGATTCTTATTTTGTCCTTGGTAATTTATTTATTATAATTTACTTTCTTGCAAAACTTCATTTTCATTTCCATTTCCATCATTTTTATCTACTTTTTTCTCCATTTTTATTCTTTTTTGTTTTCTTTTGGAGAAAAATGCACGAATTCCTGATTGAAATATATATTCAAAGAGAATTCAACAATTTAAATATAATTGTGACATTGGTCTACAACCAACGACTTATACGTCATGTTCGTGTTAATAATGAAATCATAAAAATCCTTACACTCTAATTCATAGAAAATTTAACATTAGTTTAGTAGTCCAATTAACAAAAAAATTCACATCAAATTGATTTGGTTTTGTTTCAATTAGATCGAATCAAAATTCTAAAAAAAAAACACATAATCTGAAAAAGAAAGTGGATTAATCATGCGAGGATTAAAATATAAAACCCATACTTAAATAGGTAATTAGACTTTGTTTGGAACAAGGAGATTAATCATCTCTTTCATTTTGTATTTTATTAATATGTTATTTATAACTTTGTTTGCAATATTTATTTCTACGACAACTCAGGCATCGATCCAAATATAAATTAAGAGAATTAGTCAAATTTAAATTCTTTTTAATTCTAAACCATTTTTGAAATAAAATAAACATTCTTTATAAGAAGTGAATAATGAGTATAAGTATCATAATAAATAAATATAAAAAAGTTAAATATCATTTAAAAATAAAAATTCATAAACTTATTGTCTTAAAAAATTATGATCAAGACGAGTGCTAATCCATTATGAGATCAGATTCGTGAGTTATATAAATAAAAGTTACTCACACGAATAATTTTTTAAATATCCACCCATTGCGGTAATTTGAAAAAACCAAACAACCTAACAAATACTGTTAAAAAAAATAATTATAAAGAAATGCTATAATTTTTTTAGGTAAGAATAATATTGCTTTGTGGTGGGTCCACAAGTGAGTGACCAGTGACCCTATCTTTGTTTTATCACTCCTTTTTGTGTACTGACACTTCACTTTGTCCGTTGTCTTTGCCTTTTCAAAGTGTCACGTAGCGCCAGCGCTACATGTTTTAGAAGCAGGATAATATTCCAACACTTCACAACTGTCTTCTTCATTTTATCCTACAAATTTCAAATTTAAAAACAGCAAATATTCTCACCACAAAAACCATGACCATGTTTAACTCTTGAAATTTGAAGATTTTTGCATGAATAACAATCTAATGTATTATGTGTTTTCCACGTTCTTTTTGCATGGATGCCACAGACATATACACAGATTTGACCAGCAAAGTAGCAACTCATCGAAGTGACACCTCTTGTTCATTCATGTGTGTACGTTCCTTAGACTTTGGACTCTCATACAGATATTTTCTTGCCGATTCTGGGGATTTTTTCAGTCACCATCTTCTAAGAAACCTTACCAAAATGGGAGGAAATTTTTTTTTCCTTTTAACCCACACAATGGAATCATAAAAGAAAAAGAGTCAAAAGATAAACGATAAACCAGTATCAATTGCGGGGCACAACCCGTATCTCAGTGACAAACACATGATAATAAGAGAAAAAGTAGAACAGTGCATTCAAGGCCAAGTCATGCAGAAGCTCCATCCATGGCCTGCTCAAATGTTCAAATATATGCAAACATCGTCGAAAATGAGTCAGAAGTGAATTTTAAGCTTAATTTTATCGTAAAATCGATCTATAAAATGAGAATTGGATTCCATTTATATATTCATAAATTTTTTTATTTATTTTTAGTTGAGGTAGAAATTTTAACCCAAAATCATAACTCATACATGTTTTTCAACTCTTTTCTTTTCTGTTATGTTGTCTTCCATTTTTCATGTTTTTCTAGATTTTAATTAATGAACACAGAAGCTAATCGTATCTATCAGGAATCTAGGACACTGCTCAATGTAGTAAGGACCGTACAGACAGGTTACTTTACACATCATTTTCACAAACTGTTTGTATGTTGTTCTAATTGGTTTTGTTGCATGCATTTCCCAGATATCACGCATCTCTTTTAAACCTTTTTCTAACCACATGCAATTCAGCGAATAAAGATTCTGCGTAGTCACATTGAAAGTTATCAAAGATATACAAAAATGTATACACTGTTCAGTTTTGGAGTAAACGTATCCAAAAGTGAAAAAGAAAATGGCTATATGAAAATAACTCGTCTTGGAATAACTTTCATTGCTGCTAATAAGTTCTTATTGGCTATCGATGGTCATGAGTTTAATGTTTAGAAGTTCGATGGTTCATATATGTAACCAAAAAAAGTCATTCCTGGTACAAGAGGCAGTTTAATTTCATTAGAATTAATAAATATGAAAAGAAGTATATCGTCATCTTATTGTATAACTAGAGAGAATTGAAATTTACCTTTCCTAGGAGTTATAATTCGTTCATGATGACAAAATATTGCTCAAACATATTATTTACAAACAGAAATAAAGACATGTTATCATTATTATTCTTCTTGGCATCGAATAAAGTCTACATTATGTGTAATTTACACTTGGTTGAAAAGGAATAAGTTACATCATTATGTGTAAATGAGTGCAAAAGAATGTTGGCATCTGGGTAAAGTGTGATGGACATTATTTATGTTAATTTACATTCCTTTGCTTGCACTTAATAGGAATATCATATTCATAACTTATATTTTTTATATCTTTCAATTTTACATTAATTATTTTTTTTATTTCTCTATTTTTTTGTCCGTCCGTCTGTCTATTATAGAAAGACTTGATAAAAAAAATACAAATAGAATGCCCAAAATACTTGTTTTATATATATATATATATATATATATATATATATATCATAAATTAATGGAAATCAATATTTGACTCATGAAATAATTGAGAAGCTGGGAGTCCTCTAGGAATGCTAAGGAAATGCTAATGCATAATACTGATAAGTATACGTGTGTTTATAATCATCACTAAAAAAACTCATATTTTTTGTTAATTTTAATTTAAAATTTATTTGTAAAAAATATTTATAAATTTTGTTATAAAATAAAATTACAAGAAATTGTTGTCAATTTTTTTTTAAAATATTTTGTATAAAACACTTTTCGCAACAAATTTTGTAAAAAGTACTTGTAAATTTTATAAACTTTTAGAAAATAATTTCCCACGAAAAAATTACCTGTCAATTAAAATTTTTTTAAAAAAAAATAGGAAACAGTATTTTTTTGCAATCTTTTTAACAAATTTACAAGAAAATTTTTATGTAATATAAGAATTTTTAGCCATGAATGTATGTCATAGTTTTTCTTTCATTTTTAGACCGCTCACAACACTTTCGTGGAGTTATATATCGAGACCATAGGTTTTGTTTTTTTGAAGGATATGTAGCAGGTTTGTTTTTAGCCTGTTCTTTATTACCTATCCATGAAATGTAATACATGATATATATGAAAACTGTTTTCATACAATGAAGTATTATCTTGTTGGTTTTTTTATCAGAATACTGTACCTAGTGCAGATGAGGAACAAGGTAGGTATAATTGTGTAAATAGGTTAAACCCTAAGTACTCTAATATAAATATATAGATTATTTTCTGATTAAAAGAAATTTAACTCGTGAAAAGTACGAGATTTAATAACCACTCACCCGTTAATTCTTAAATGAAACCAACAGATTGTGAAAAGTTGAAAAAAACAGTAATAGAGACATTTAACTCCAGGTGAGCAGTAGTAAAAGTAATTTTTTTGGATGAACTATCAAACTTGGGATTTTATTTGGGGGAAAATTAATGATGAGGTGATTTAATGATTAGATGAAAGAGAAAGAGAAAATAAGTCATGAATTCGATTATGTTTTGTAACTATTTGAAAAAATAAGATTATTTGATAATTTTAGAAAAAAAGAATGATAGAAATTGTAGGTTAACTCAACATTGACAAAAATTAATAATTAACTTTTGTTAATAAAAAAAGAAAATTTAAGATGAAAAGAATATTTATATTTTCATATATATTATTTTAAGTTAAAAGAATATACTATATAATCACGTAAATGTTTATGTTTTCTATTTTTTTTTCTGAGGTTCATGTGTATGCTCTCTCTATTTTTTTTTTTTCAATAATTTTTGTTTTTTGGATAAATAGAATCATGTGGGTGTTCTAATCAATATGTATAATCAGAATACGAAAAATAAAAAGGTTTGACACATACAAAATCAATCACTCTACATATTACAGATCAAAAGATAGAGATAAGAAAATGTATTGAGCCTCTACATGTTGGTGAAAAAGTCTTTTTACTATATATTAAACTCTACTTCATTATCATTAATACTTGACGAGAGTCATGCTAATATATAAGCAATTCTATAGTTGATAAACAAAGAAATAAAGCTATGTCAAATGCAAATCTAAAACAATGGAAAGAACTCAGATACACAAAAGTAGATAAGATTGAGAAAATTTTAACGAAATCTAGAAAGAACTAATGCTACATTTACTGGAATCATTAACATGCCCACACTTATTTTATAACCCAGACAAGCAGTTCTCCTAACCCTAAAAGAGAAAAAATAAATCAAATTGTTTTTCCTTTATATAAGGATTGTTCCGTATGTTATTATTGTATTTTTTTTATTGAACAAATAATTAGACCCAAATTTATATATTTTTTGACTATTACTTTTGGTCAGAACTATATATTTTATCTGGATAATATCAGTAATAAAGCATACATTAAATGTCAATATAAATTGGAGGAATGATTTTTTACTTCCGATTAGACAGTAACATTAAAAATATTTACAGAATTGCAGCAAAGCTTGCTTTCTCTTTTTTTACAAATCACCGACACCTTTTTCATGCTATAGTTTACACTACAGGTAGACGAATCAAAATGAATCATAATTTTGTAATCATTTTTCTTATTGCTTCAATACCACGTAAAACAAAGAAATTTAATTTCAATGATGTAGAAGCCACTACCCTTGCATCTTTATATTCGAAATTTTAGTGAGCAATACATATATAGGAAATAATAATAACATAACATACCTAATATGTTTTCTTCTGTATGGATTTAGTGACCTAATACTCATTCTGCCGGAGCAGTTACGCTATCGATAACCTGTCTTCTAACAATGCAAAGAAAAATGATTTATATTTTTTATGGACACAGTTTTTGGATTACATGCTCAGAGATTTCTTAAAAGAGTACAATACATATATAATAGAACTCACCTAATTCATTTCTATTGTAAACAGCAAGGAATATCTGAACAAAATTTAAAACCATCACCAAAAGGAACATTCACATAATTAGGAACTTCAGGAGTACTACTTCTGGTGTAGAACCCTAATCAGTGCAAGACATTATTTGAAGAGAAAATTTTTATTTCAGCAGTACCTTACTCATAAGAATTCTGAGAATCTCCAAGCTTTGACTTCATGCTGGTTCAAGCCATGTCTTCTTAATGTCCATAATATAGGGCCAAAAAGCATATATATATATATATATATATATATATATATATATATATATATATATATCAAAATGAGTTGCTCATCTGATACATATATATCAGTATACATGCTTGATGGATGTATAGCATGATATGTATATGCATGCTATGGATGATGACCCAACCTGAGCTCCAAATCGAGACCATTCTCTTGAGTGTCTTCAAGCTTGTTCTTAATTTCATGAAAAGACAATGGATTAGAGTAGAAGGTGAAATTTGTGGTCCTCCAATCCTGCAGAAAGAGTTGAGCATGGGAAGGTGTAACAGTGAGAGCAGTGGATTGGGTTGGATGTTGTAGGAGATCTGCATCAACTTTGTTAGAAGAAGTTGAAGGTTTGATGTTGGTGTTGTTGTTGTTAGCCCTTTGTTTTCTGTGTATGTTCATGTGTCCACCTAAGGCTTGTGCTGTGGTGAAGCCTCTCTTGCAGAAGATGCATTCATAGGATCTGCCAGTTCCAACCAGATCATGGTGAGTGGTTTGTTGGTGTTGTGGGTAGTTTAAGTCCATGGTGAAAGGGAAGATATGGACTTAAGTAATTTGTTATAGGAGTTAATAATTGTATATGTGAGACATGGAGAGAGTCCTAAGAGAGGGTATTATTATAGAAAGAAGGGTGGAGGTGGTTTCGGGAAAAGACAAAATGAGGACATAGACATTACCTACCTATAATTAATACTCATGTGTGTGATATCTGTGGAAAAGTCTTTGATGTTTGCAGAGATAAGTATTCTACAACTACAAGCCGGCCTTTCAATCTCTCTCTATTTCTCTATATATATCAGATCTGAATACGGTGTTTTTTTTTGTTACATATTTTATCTTTGATTAGTATTCTTTATTATGATGTTGATTTATTATTTTTGTCAATCTGTTTGTGTGTTTCTGTTTCTTAATTATCTGTCAAGGATTAATATCTCAAAACCTTTTCTCTTTTTCAAATTAAAATGACATGATTAACATCCATTCTTGTACGCAAATCAAAATTTTTCATATTTTTTCCCAAGAAAATTATTTCTAGCGATGAGATAGTTAATTTAGTTTTCATCATAAAAAAAGAATGGAATTGATTAAATATGTTTTTATCTCTCAAGTTTAATAGAAATTTGTAATTAGTCCATTTTCAAAACTTTCGATCAATTTAGTTTTTCATCTTTAAAAATATGTAAATTTAGTCATTTTAACCAAATTTTGTTAAGTTGATCTGATGTTTCAAGCGCATTTCATGATAGTATTTGAATTGTTTACACCATTTGGTAAAAATGACTAAATTCACGCATTTCTAAAGATGAAGGACTAGATTGCTATAAAATTTCAAAGAGAAACTAATTCCAAAATTCACTGAAGGACCAAAAACATATTTAACCCAAAAAGAATATATATGATTTAATGTTTTACATCCAATTTTTTATATCTCATGAAGTATACATTTTATTACGAATATATAATGATACTTCTAGCTTTGTTATTCCTTTTAATAAACTTTTATATGAATATAATAAATGATCGATAAATTTTAAAATCTCAACATAGATGTCAAAGTTCATATAAATATATTATACTACCTTATTTGGAATGTATGATTTTTTTTTTTTTTATGGAAGTGTAAATTTAAATTGAAATGGACTACTAACTTAAATTAAAATGAGGTACTGTTTTAAACAAAATGCTTGTCAGAAGTTAATAAAGTTCTTTGCCTTTGCTTAAAAGAATTTAATTCAGTCAAACAACAAGTCAACTTATTTATAAACACACATAACATCAATTAATTAATTTTATATATATATATATATATAGTTGTCAAAATGGGCTCGAACTCACGAGCCAACTCGTCTCACCACGGATTCGGACCGGGTTGGGTATATATTTGTTTACAAATTTCAATACGGGTTGATTTTTGATCTGGCTCATCCTGGTTGAACCCATGGTGAGTCGGGTTGACTCACCAACCCGCAAATAAAGTGTTTTTTATTAAGTTGGACTTTACATTTGGGTTATGTTAGGTTATTTCTTTTAGCCAACACATAAATAATTTGTATTTTTTTTATTTTGGTTTGTATTTTGATTGTATTAAAGTTTATTTAGATTTTAATTAGAATTATAATTTAATTCTGACTAAAAAAATAAAAAAAATTCTATTTTTTTTAATTAAGTGAACGCGTGAGCTAACCCGTTTAACTCGTCAACCCATGGTGGGCCGGACCGAGTTCGAATTTTTTTGACTCGTTAAAAAGTGAGTCGGGTTGGGTTGACTCACTAAATCACTAACTCGTGGTGGGTCGAGCCGGGTCGGGACGGATTACTAATTTTGACAGTTCTCTATATATATAATGGAATTTTTATTAATCTAATAATTAAATTATAGTTATATATTATATTGATTATATTCTCATAGTATATATTCTTCTATAAAATAAAATAACTAATTAAAAAATTATTGATATTATTTAATTCTATAAACAATTAAAGAAAGAACTTCTTGTAGGTGGAAATAAAGTATTATCGCCAATGTATTTTGTAAATATGTATAATGCTAAATTAGTAAATAATAATATTATAAGTCAGTATACAAAATAAATTTATATTTATATTTATTAAAAACAAAATAGATGAATGGAGAAAAGAATAGAAAGTAATTAATGATGGATAAGGAAAAAATGGAAAGAAAATAAATAGTTTTATAGAAAATATGTAAAAATAACTGTTAATTTTTTAAATTTAATAAATAATTATATTATGAAAGATATAATTGAAATTATGAAATATTGACACGAAATAGAAAATCTTCTTTGTACATAGTTATAAATAACCATATAATAATACTTCTATATTTTTTTTCTATACATTAATCTATCATGTCAAAATATTACAAAAACAGTCTTATATAAAATATTCATGAAATTTTATGTGTGTATATTTAGCTTTATAAGAAAATAATATTGCATGAAAAAGGCCATGCATGCAAGTTCCGTATGTCAAAGAAATAATTTATCTACAGTAAAATCAAATATTGATTTATTTCTTAAAGTTTCGTAAAACACCAATTAACCGTGAAAAAGAGAGAATTTCCCTAACCCTAACCCTACATATATGGCAGAGGGTTGTGTGACACTTAACTTACTTTCATCTCATCTCTATGAACGCATTACAATATATTATTTAGAAATTAAAGTACAAAGAATATGTTGTTGAGAAGCAGAAAAAAAATGTTTGATGAAGGATTTTTACGAAACATGCATTGAATATATAGTATAGTATATAGTATTGGGAAGGAAAGATGGTGGAAGCTTCGTGGTGTAGAAGAGAACATTAGATGGTAATGTTGGTATGCTATTTGTAGCTTCTACTTGTCCTTCTGTTCAAACTGGTAGTGACACTTCATCGTATCACTATCAACATACAATGCCCTACCATTCATTCATTCATTGGGATGATCATATATGCTCATTTGTTCTCTCATTTCTAATGTGTCAATCACACTTACATAATGCTCCTTTAATTAAGAGATACACCTTTGCTTAGCCTTTTTGCTGTCTAGATAAAATCCAGCTATATCTTTTGTTTATTAATTTTCTTTTGATACACACGAAATTGAAAAAAGGAAAAAAAAATTATAATTAAGAATACGGTTAATTATTCTTTTGATCTTTGTTTTTGCAGAAAAGTGTCAAATTGGTCATCTAATTTATTTTTATCTTAATTTGTTTCTGACATTTTTAATTTGATACAACTTGATCCTAATTTTTTTAAAAGTGATTCAATTTGGTTGTTGTCGTTAGTTTTTCACAACATTGTTAAAGTCAGTATCACATGTCAATTTGTGATTTTATTTTTATTTTTTTGGAATTTATGTTTGATGTTTTTTGAATTTTCTATTTTTAACTTTTTCACACGAATCACTTCATAGTTTCATAGTTGTGTCATATGCCACTAGGAGCAACTCAACAGTTTGGGAGGCCCAAAGCAAATCTAAGAAATTAGACATTTCATTTAAAAATTACTTTTTGGGTTTTTTCCTTTATGTAAAATTATTTATTAAATTATTATAATTAAGTTCATTTAACATTTCTTTCCTAGATAATGAGGCTAATTTGTTTAATCTTTATTGAGACATTGTTGATCTTAAATCAACTTTTATTATATTTAGCTTTGAGAAACTCATTTTGACTGAAATAACTAACGCTGAAATTGTTAAGATTATTTTATAAGCTATATATGCATTTGGAAAAAAAATTATTATTTTTTTATATAATTAAGAATTTCAATTGCTTATCATTTTTCAAACTTATAATTTCCCTTAAGATATTTAATTATGAAAATAAATCAAATCCATCAATATTCAACAAATTATCATGTTTTAAAGATTTTTTAAGTTTTAAGTATTTTTCTTTCAAAAATGTATAATCTAGTAAGTTTAACTTTTAACACTAAGTAAAAAATCAAAAATATCTTCATATATTTTAAATTATTCAAATTTATTCATAACTCCTGTTTGTGATGCAATTAAACATCAATATCAATATTTCTCTTTTTTTGGATTTTTGAATAGTGTGATTTAAATTTTCTAGTTGACATATCTATATATTTTTCTATGAAATAAAAAATGATAATGTATAAAACACTACTCAAGATAAATATATAAAACAAACGAGTTAAAACAATAAAACCTGATTTTGGTTGTTAAGAAAATAAACTCGATAGAAAACTTGTAGTATTTTGAAGTCTCAAGTCTCTTTTTTGTTCTCTAGTCTCAACTTTTTCACAAACTTACAAAGTTGTTTATTTTAAGATTACTCATTAATAAAAATAATTAAAAACTTATTGCTTTTCTCAACTCGATAATAAGTCTTCTTTCCCTAAACTTGTATTATCTTTCTACAAAAAAACTCAAATTTGAATTATACTCCAATTAATTTATTATCTACCAAAAGGCTAAACCGTCATCTATTTAATAGATTTGGAGAAAAATGTATTTTCTCGTGAAGATATATGAAAAAAAAAACTCTTGAAACCCATAAATGGAAAAGTATCAAAAAATAAAATTGAGCAAAAGAAACACATTTTTAATTCTAATACAAATTTAAAACAAAATAAAAATAATAACAACACAAATAGAAAGAAAAAATGTACTAACCAAGAATGAAAATGAAAAAATTGGTACACACACAACATGAGATTAAAGAGATTTAAGGAATTTGATCTGCTGAAATCCTACAAAAAGGACAAAAAGGACTCTTAGTAGAGAAGAAAGGAAGGAGGGGCAAGAGAAGTCATAAAAAAATGAGAGAAGAGAATAAAAACAATATTGATTATAAGAGAATAAAGATAACTAATCACTCTCTTTTTGTAAACAAAATTTTAATTTATTAATACAGTGTTTTAACTCATTAATTATCATTTTTACTACTCAAAAGTAATTAATTGTATAATTAGTTTAATAGTGTTATATTAGTAATAAAATATATTTTCGAGGTCTTTTAATATTAAACATAATTGTATAATTTGTTTAATAGAGGTTATTTAGTACTAAAAAAAATTGAGACATTTTTTTCTTATACATAATTTTATAATTAATTTAATAGAAAAATATTAGTAGTAACTTTTTTAGGTCTTTTTTACCTTGAGGCCAAAAGCAAGTGTTTCACTTACTTTATCCTTGAGCCGATCCTACATGCTAGGGTTAGAGACAATAGTAGTGTCATATGGCAGAGTCGCATAGTCTCAATTTGGTCCATAAATTTAATTTAGTTCCAATTTTTGTAAAAATGAAACAATATTGTCATACACTAAGTTGAAACAAAATTTATTTTTTGTATAAATTTTATGATGATATTTTTACTTAAATTTGACATTTTTATTAAATATTTCTTGACATATATTTAAATTAACTTTAAAATTTATACAAAATTGAAATTAAGAAATAACTTTTGATAGAGATAACAACTATAAAAAAATAAAATTAAATATTTAATTTAGAAGAAATGACATGAGTAAATTGATATACATCCTTATATATATATATATATATATATATATATATATATTCCATTTCACATTAAATTTAATACACACATTCAGATTCTTACTAACATGATTTTAAATAAATTTTAAAATTTGTTTAAAAATATTTGTAGAAAATATATTTAATAAAAATATCAATTTTAGTAAAATTAATATCATAAGATTCATACCAAAAATAAATTTTTGTTTCAATTTAAAGAAGAACAATATTTATCTATTTTGACAAAAAGTATGACTAAATTGAATTTAAAAAATAAATGTAGAAACCAAATTAGGACTTTGCCCACATGGGACTGCCATATCACTCTGCTACTGTCATGTTACACTACCATGCAAAGTGGTACAACTTGAAGTGACATGTGTCAAAACAAAATTCCAAAACAAAAAATTAAGAAAAAGTAAAAAATTAAAACAAAGTACAAATGGAGACGTTACAGTAGCTTTAATACCGTTTGTGAAAAATTATCGACAAGGACCAAACTAAATCATTTTAAAAAAATTAGAACCAAATTGAATCAAATTAAAAGGTCATGATCAAATTAAGACAAAAAAAACTTGAGGTCCGACTTGACACTTTTCAACAAATACAAGCAGCAAAGTATAATTAAACCTTAAGAATATTACTATAAGAAATTATTTAACTACCTATAGAATTTTATTGACGAAAATAAATATATCGAAAAATTGGTAGATAATCTAGAATAATTAGTATTGACGAATCTTTTCGTCAATACATTGGCACCACATTTCTCTCATTGAGTTTTGGCCATTTCATGGTAAATTTGTCAATAAAATAAAATTTTGGTTACTAACAAAAAAAATTGTCGATAAATCCTTGGATAGATTGGGTGTCAAATTTCGTGCCAAATCTAGAATAAGTTTACAAATTAATTAGAGATGTATGAGAAAAATAAGAGTAGAAGGAGAAGAAGGAAAATAAGAAGAATAATATAAAAATATTAAAGAAAAAGAAGAAGGAAGGAGGAGGAGGAAGAACCAAGTCGCGATATTTATTGACGAATTTTGTCAAAAAAATTGTGCAAGCAATTTACCATTTGGTTAAATAAAAATTATTATTTAACATTTGGTTAACAAAAAATATTTGTTGTATTTATTCAGAAATATTATTAATTTCAAGAAACTGTTAACAGGTATTCTAAATATATGTGTTAAGAGATAAAAAAAGGTGTCTTTATTAGAATACAAACAAAACATGTTTTTCTATATTTTTTTCATATAATTTTACATATATATTGTTAAATTTCTTGAAGAACGTCCTTCTTATTAAAACATCCTATAGTTTATGAGGAATGATGATCTATTACAGGAAAAAAAGTGGAATATAAGACAATGATAAAAACAACGACAAGAAAACGAAAGACATTTTGGCGAGTGTGGTGGGTTTTTCTACCAAATTGCCTCGTCGTATTAACATTTTCTTCTTGGATGTTTGCCAACACGCTTTACTTTGCTTCTCTTTGTTACTTGTCTCTAATGTACGATTAATTCATTAATTAGGAATTAGGACGATAAACTTCTCAATTTTCTTCTTTATTATACATACGTGTATTTGTACTGTACTTTTGACCTCACGTGTCTACATTTTTATGTCACTCAAGCAAACAAATACTTCCTCTAACACACTTGTTTTCGTGTCTCTTCTTTAGCAATGACAAGTGATGAAGTTTCATTAGTCATGAATGTTGTCAAATCGAGTCGATTTAATTAATGTAAATCGCACAACTTAATATACTTTAGTAATCTACATATCGCCCATACTTTAATTAGTATGTGCTTATAAAATTATAATACTTTTTTGTTCACTCCAAGATGTTATATTATTAAACTCTTTATAAAGTTATTAGGTTTAGATTAATTTAAAATGTGTAACCTTTGTTATCATGCTTTCACACACTCGTTAAAAAAGTGTATCAAATAAAAACACTTTCTTATTGAGAGCAGAAAAGGTATGCATAATAGTCAACATTAAAAGAGAAAACGGTGGTTATTTTAAATAGTCACAAATATTTTTTAATTTTAATCAATTCAAATTCTTTTAGATTGAATCAATTTATTTTTTTAAAATTATGCTAACTAAATAGTAAAATGAAAAAAAAAAATTAAACAGATTCAAACTCATCGACAAGTATTTCACGCACACGTTTCAAATATTTAACTTATATAAAACACGATGAGTTCTTTTATAAAATTATGTTGGGAATAACATTAGAGGCAGATGAGATAATAATCTTTATAATGGACGGCATGCTTTTTAAACCGTTGACCGTGTGTATTTGTTTTTTTTTTTAATCAGCAAAGATAAAAGTTTTATGTATATTGAAGTATTTAGGAAATCCCAACTCGTATACAAAAATATTTTACAAAGTTTTCTATCATTTCTTCCTTTTATATAGAAGTTGATTGGTTGATGTTAAAGGAAGAATAACAAAGCTTAGAAAGCTAAATTAGTATGTAGAAGCTCCTAATTAACAAAGTCATTTGTCTTATTCATTTAATTTTAGAACCTGACATTGATATTATCATAAACAATGTAAGATTTTTAATACAACTTTTTATTGAATTTATTAACGTATTATTCGTGAGAATTGATGTAACTGAGAGTTAGGTTCTAAAACAAAAAAGAAAGATTCATTCAATTTTATAAGAGGTCCATTTTTTCTAATTCTAGAATATTTTATTAAGAATGGATATACAACTTTTTATAGAATATATTAATTTATTATTCCTGAGAAATTACCTAATCGAGAGTTTGGTTTTAAAACAAATAAGAGAGATTCATACTCAATTTTATAAGAGGTTTACTTCTAGAAATTAGAATGTTTGGTTCAATTTCTTATGATCTTGTATAGTGATTTTGAAAGTTTATGTGTTTCAATTTTGCATCGTAACCCTTTCTGCCTTTTGCTGATGATGTTGTTAATGAATTATTGGCATAAGAAATTAGACTTCATATTCATAATGATCCCAATACCAGTTCTTCTTCTGCTCCATTTGTTTTTGCAACTTCAAACAAGTTTTTTATTGGATATGACCAAAAACAACATGTTTGTAAAGTTGTTTTTGATGAGTGTTCGTACTACAAATAAAAGAATCATTGTAAATATCAGTGTCCTTTGTTGCTAAATAAAGCTAGACCTCAACAACAATCTTCACAACAACATCATTGAATATAATGTGTATTTTTCTCCATCTGATTGTTTTGTATAGGATCGCACATCTCATAAGGTGATTGAGATAGGTCGTAGGCAAGGTAGACTCTTTGTCTTGAATCAGTTCTAGGAGTCCGTAGTTGTAGCCTATAGTGTGGATTTATTTTCGTTTCATTTATCTTCTTCTTATTAAGCTTTTTATTGTGGCATTCTTGTTTAGGTCATGTGTCTGCATCTCGTTTAAAGTTTTTAGCATGAGTCTTTGGTACTTTTGACAATCATGATACTTCTTATTGTAGTGGTTTGTAAATTGACAAAATTTTTTGTTTTACCTTCTAATAAAAGTATTTCTTCTATTCTTATTCATTTTGATCTCGTGTAATCTAATGTGTGAAGGACCTTCTCCTATATCTACCAAAGGAGGTTCTAGATATTATGTTTATTTTATTTATGATTTTACTTGTTTCACATGGATCTATCTTATGAAACGTCAGTCTGATTATCTCACGATTTTCAAAAATTTTAATGTTTTGGTAAAGACTCAACACTTTGCTACCTTAAAAACATTTCGTTGTAACTTGGCGGTGAATACACTTCTAATGATTTTACCACTTGCATCCACACTTCTCAACACTCGTCATCATCTTCTATTTTATTCCTTCGACTCTACAAATTGCAAATATATTTACTAAGTCGCATTCTATTTTACGCTTTTGCTTTTTATTTAACAAGCTCTCAATGTGTTTAACCGTAACCCTGTCCCTTTGAGGGAATGTTAACATAAGTCCATTTTCTTGTGACTTTTAAGGTTAGTTTTATGTGTATATATAACATATCTCTTGTAACATTTCAATACATTATTAATAATACACTATCTCCTTCGTATATTTCTTTATTTTCTATCCTTACGGTTGGCTTATTCCAGATGAAGAGAGGTGTAATAAAATTGATGAAAAGTGATAATTTTGCATAGAAAAAGTATTGAAGAAATGAGAGGGAAAGAGGTTGGGTTGGTTTGTGATGGTTGATGGCAAAGGTGGTTTGGGAGAGGAAAAGTAAATGAGTGAATGAATGGAAGAGGAAAGTGACGTGCGCCGACTAGCTTACTTTAACCCATTCCTCATCTTTCACTAGAACTGCACTTTTGGCAGCTTGTATTGTACACCCAAATGTCCATTTTCTCTTCCCCCACTTTCATTATTCCTCATTCATACTTATGTGACATCATTGCATTGCACTACGTACACTTCCATCATTTCTTCATTCCTTTTATTTTTTCAAACTTCCCCAAACAACCATAATCAATCTCTTTAATCACTCTTTGCTACTCATTTTCACAGCCCAAGAGATATACACACACAGAGAGAGAAAGAGAAAGCATAGCATTCCCTTTTTCGGATGGTACTGACAAAAACTGTGCGTTTGTTTTTAGGGAAAGGTCATCATGGTTTGTAAGCCACACATCACATAGGGAACATGCAACATATCTCATGTTGGAAAACACACAAGGCTCCCATTACACACACACACACACACCATACACACCAAAACGAAATTGAGTTACCAAAGCTACACAACAACACTATGCAGCAAAATTCATCTCTCTGCGCTCTATCTCCACCTTCAGTTTTTGACAGTTTATCTGAAAAGGACATCAAATTCATAACAGGTTGAATGTCCCTCCTCACTCTCCTGACATTTTTTCTGCTTCTCCCTTTTCATTCTTCTCCTCTATTATTACGCTTACGTAATCTCATACATCTTTCTACTTTCTATTCTTTTGCTCTTCTCAATCATCGCATACCATTCACGGCGCTTTCACAACCACCCACACCATTAAATACCTGCTTATCATATTAAAGACTAATCTTATTTTCATTTCACTTTCTTTATATACACAACCTCTTTTTCTCCTTTTAATCGTAAAACAAACGTATAAAGCTCAGTGTAGGACTAATATTACTTATAAATGTTTCATATAATACACTAACATATATACCATATTAAAAATTTCATTTTAAGACAAGATTATTCACTGCTTATTTGTCAATATTTTAATTAATGAAATTTCAATAAACAAATTACTCGTACGGTGTCCAAGGTGTTCAGTGATTTTCTTGTGTTGATTTGATTGTTTATTTATATATGTACATTATTATATATCAATATTATTGCGAACGTTATTATAAAAACATGATGTTTTGTTTTGGTCTCATTGAATGCTGTTTGACCATGGTTATATTAGGTGTTTTCCAAGAAAGAACAAGACAGAAACCACCCTCAAAATACATCAAGACTATAGGTGCGTGTATCAAAAAGAATATGCATGTATAATTTAAATAATATCTATCTGAATGATCACGTGTTCGTCATCTATCTTGAGAGACTGAGGAAATTAATTATAGTTTGTAGGAATTCATACTAAATATTTATATTCAGTCAAACTAAACAAGAACTCTACTCATTGACTGTCAGATCAGATGATTAAGGTGGAGATTTTTTAAAAGAAACAGCCATGTCTTCCACTTGAGTTGAGACATATACAACAGTTCCGAGTTTGATCTTCTTTGTGGCCTTCAATTTTTATCACTTGGCTTGTATCAAACTGATATTTTCCTAACCTTGGATCGATCATTCAAATGGGTACAAACTAGAAAGAAACACTCCTCTTCTCCCCCACAAAAGAAAACAAACAAAATAGAACCATTGCAACCTTAAAAAATGCAACCAAATTAGAACATCTAAATTAACAAATATAAGATCCTTGAGATACAGAATAGAAGAAAAAAACAGCTTATATATGGGTTAAAAATATAACTAGTGCAGGAAGTTAAACAAATTCGAAGTTACAGACTCGCAGATCTGCCAATATTTGGAAAATTGCACCGAACAACATAATTAGTGCCCCAATCGTAATTCCAAATCCAACTTCTCTGGTTGTTTAAGAAACCCTATTCCCAACTCCAGCTTGATGCTATGCTCATTACTCTTACAAACCTTGCATTCCTCCCCCATTGCACAACCTTGTACTTCTTCGACTCCCAAACCAATCTCTTTGTTCTTACAAATCTTAATTTCCTCACTTTCCCGAGGAACCGAGAGAGGAAGAAACTGGGAAGATGCGAGTGTTGGTTTCTTGTCTCCATTGAGAGAAACCGGAGGGGTCAGTGAAAACGACAAAGTCAAAGAAGGGCTATAAAGTGGAGAACAATGAGCACAATTCAAAAGGTCGGTGTTAGATAGACACGACGATGGAGAAGAGGGTGAAAGATGAGTGGAGTTTGGCATAATGCTAGGGTTAGGTTTAGGACACTCAGAAAGCCATGATGATGAGGGTAAGGAAGATCTCAACCTTGCCCTATCCCTTCTGTGAACATTCATGTGGCCACCCAAGGCTTGAGCAGACTTGAACTCTCTTTTACAAAAGCTACAAGCATAGTTTCTCGCAGGCCATGAACTTCCCCATGAATGCTCCTCAAAGCCAAACCTATCCCCTTTATCCGTGTTTCTGGTGAGATAGTTTCCTTCCATGGAACTCTTTGTCTTGTTCTGTCAAAAATGTAACCTGCAGAAAGAAAGAAAATCAAACATAGTATTGAAAAAATTGACTTTGTTATATGGATCTAGGTAGTTCTTACTTAGTTGTTAGGAGTTCAAAGGTGGTGAATAGAGTGATCCATAAATATGGTGATGTTGAAGCTGAGGTTGATATATAGTCTGAGGCAGAAAGTGAAGATCTTTCTCAGCAGGCGTACTTCATCTGCCACCGTCTCTGCAGGTACTGTATTTGGATATTTGTTTGCAAGTATAATGGAGAAGCTGTGTGAAAGTGGTATTCTCTTTTGCCTTAACCTGGTAAACTCTTGCAAATAATGCTTATACTATATCACACTCTATCTAGTGCCTTTCACCAGAATTTGACTTCTAGAAAACATATACTACTGAATCATCCTACACCATGTACCTATGCTAGTTTAGCCCGCCACACAGACATAGCTTTATTCTTTGCCGTTGATCTGTTAAAAAATTTTAAATTCGGAATAAAAGAGAAAAATGGGTGTTCATTAATCTCTTTCTGGTTAGGGGCAATGGAGTTATTCTATCATAAACTAAAACCACAGTTTGTCAAATATATGTATCACAAATAGATCATCAATTAAAATTGGTGTTAACAAACAGATGATAATGACTAATTAAGAAGGTGCGATTCATGCTTCACAATCTTTAATTTCTAGGTTAAATATTTAATTACGAGTCTTTTTTTTTATTTTATTTGTAAGTCACCGCATAGAAGCTCTTGAGAGAGATTTGGTCTATGATGCTAGTACCATTGAAATTACGGTTACGATTTTACTTTTGAAAGATATTTCAAAATATTAAAGAAAAAAATATATTACCCTTCATGTCTTAGATTTATAGAAGGAAGGAGTTTCACCCGAAAGACTTATCTGAAATTCTTGCGAAAAAGATTTTCAATACAAGGAATATATTTTGGGAGAGACACAACTCTAATAAAACTTGAGCCCAACCACATAAATTATTAACACCACTTTTAATTAAAAATTTTAAAATAATAAATTAATAAATTTTTATTCTTATATAATGTTCTACTTTCTTATTTTTATATGATATAAATCTTTGAATAATAAAAAAATAGTAAGCTAAAGATAAAGATTGGTATGCATATAATTTTGTTTACAGTTGACCGATATTTAACCTAAATTAATAATGTATAAAATAGGATATATAGTAATCATATTAATTTAAATTATCGTTATGGATACCCTTGCTTTCTCAACTTACATATATTTGATTACTTAATTAAAGTGTCAAATCACTATATTTCTAATCACACTAACCTGCATGAAAGTTGATTTAACAATACATATCGCAAGCAAAGGGACAAAGACCCTTCTCTCGAGTTTGTTACTCGCGATAAAATAAAATATTAGGATTAAGTACACATATAGTTTCAATTTTTTTTTTCTTTATGCTTGAAACTCGTCTATTTTAGTTCATATATATCATTTTAATTCTTATACATTTTTTAGTTTCTTAGTTTATGAAGATTAAACAATTATAAATAACATGTTTAAAACTTGAAAAATAGTATATAAGAATTAAAAGAACAACTATAAGAGCCAAATAATAGTTTAACATAATACAGTTTAATATTGAATCAAACTTTATTCATATCTTTTAATAACAGTATTATACATTATATTAACCGAGGATTAAGTCAGTATAGATCATTAATATACATATTAAATAACCTTGACGTAACTCTTATCTATCAATGGATAACCTTTCTTGTTGTAACCAAGCTATCGCGAATCAGTAATGGAAAAGTGTACTGAATAATAAAATCAGTAAAACAAATTATAGTAATCCTTTTATAGGCTATAACTTTCAACTTTCAAAAATACATTTAAAAATACTACTTAAAAAAAAATATTTTGTGTCAATTTTATTTTAAACTTTTATTCATAAAAAATACTTACAAAATTTGTTATGAAAAAAAAAATTACAAGAAATTATTACCATTTCTTTACAAGATATTTTGTATGAAACATTTTTCCTACCAAATTTTATAAAAAATACTTACAAATTTATAATTTTATACGAAATAATTATCAATAAAAGAATCATTTGTCAATTAAAAATTTAAAATAAAATAGTAAAAAAATTATCTCTTCTTGCAAAATTTTTTAACAATTAATTTTTTTAACAAATTTATAAAAAATCTCATAAAATATGAAAATTTTAAATGTAACTAATAAAACAAGTGAATGCACAATATTATTGAAAAAAAAAATGTTTCAGGTGGACACTATATTAATTGAATAAATGGAAAATGGAGAGAGAGAAAATAGACTAGATTTTTTGTTTAAAAAAAATCCTGTGAAGCTTGATTGGTGATCATTATTTCCAATAGATGTCCTATTAGTTATTCAAATATAAAAGAAAAAAATGCCAGAATTGGAACAAATCACGTTGGATGACTATTCGATATTTTGATGATAATATTGATTGTAAATTTAAGTATTTAATGATAACAAATTAGATAAATTCAAGTAGTGTAATGTTATGAAGTTTGTATCTCGGCCATATAATTCATAAACATATGAAATATGTACAATCTTATCTTATATGCTCGTGTTAGCTTTAGACCGATTTTAACTTAGATCGATACAAATTTATAACTAATTTTTAAATTACATTTTGCATTAAAGTGGTTTAAAAAAATAAAATGTAGTTTGCAAATATTAAAGTAGTTTTATAATGTCTCCATGTTAAAAAAATAAAAATAAAAATATAAAAAATTAAAATAATTTATAATTCTTATTTATTGTGTGAATGAAGGGATGAGTGTGAGTGAGAGCACGGGGAGAAGTGTGCAAATGAAAATATGTATGGATGGAATATGAGTGTGAAATAAGGATATGAATTTGAACAAAGGAGACGAGTGTGGGTAAAAAAAGATCAATGTGGATAAAGATATGAGTGTGAGAAAATTTATAAATGTTAATAAAAAAAATTAGTATGAATGAAATTTATATAAAAAATAAGAACGAATGAGTGACAAAAATTGTGATGTTTGTAAAAAAGGAAAGGAAGTTAAGCATTTTTTCAAATATAAAAATGTTTTATCTACTCAAAATCCTCTTAAACTAGTATTCGTATGAATTATTTGACCATTCTTAGGCTAAAACTATTGGTTGAAATTACTATGCATCAATCTTGGTTGATAACTTTTCTAGTACTTGCATATTTTTCTTGCATCAAAGAATAAAAATTTCAAGTCTTTAATAACTTTCTCAAGGTTATTGAAAATGAAAAAAATATTTAAAAATCAAATTTTTAAGAAGTGATCATGAAGAAAAATTTTAAAATGAGTTTTTTTTTAATTTTTTTGTGAAAATAATGGAATATTACATTTTTTTTTTACTTTTAATACACCGATAGAATGGTCTTTTCGAAAGAAAAATTAGATATTTGAAAAAATTAGCAAGAACAATATTAAATGAAAGTAATTTATCTAAATATTTCCGAAGACATGTAATAAGTACACATATTATGTTCTTAATAGAATTCTCATTATGCCTATTTTGCAACTTCCCTTTGAGATTTTCAACTATACGAAAAGAAAAAAAAAATGAAAAGAAATAAGATTTCTCATTTGAAGGTTTTTGGACTATAAATGCTTTTTAAATATTTCAAAATAAAATGTTGGTAAATTTGACTTAAAGGTAGATGAACCTGTATAGAGTTTTTAATAAAATGACTTTAGTAATGGAAAAACTTAATCACGTTTGTCGAAACAAACCATGAGATAAAATTTAGAGTGAAAAGAATCTTTTCTTAATCTTGATAATATAGGATAAATAGACAAGTCAAAAGAATATTTTCCCAATTATTAAAGAAAAGTAAAATGATATATTGGAAGTTAGTATACACTTCCAAAGAAATGGAGAACTTTATAAAAATCTTTCCATTAATTAACCATGTTATTGAAGGTGTATCTGAGAATTTAAAAAAAACAAAGGAAAAAGGTAAGTAATTTATGTTTGCATGTGGCCAATAATTCTCAAATAACAAATATTTCTAAATTAATATTTATGGATGAGAAGTGGTTTTTGGCTATGCAAGAAGAATTACATCCATTTGAAACAAATCAAGTATATGAGATCTTGGCCTAGAACAAATGTTACTAGTAATAAGTGGATGTTTAAAAATAAGCTTGATGAAGATGGTGAAAACTTGTTTTTATATCTAGTTGAACAACCAAGAAAACTTGAAGCCACCAAAATTCTACTTGTTTTTATATCTAGTAAGGAATTTAAATTATTTTTACACTAATAAATGGTGAATATTTTAAGTCAATAATATGTGTTCTATAAATATTAAAATACACTTCCATATTAAAAAAAAAAAAAAAGCTTAACCGAAGTTATGGATTAAATTTTGTGAAAGACATGGAAGTGTCCAAGTGTTGGTTGGATTGGGAGTCCCACAGAGTGTGTTGTCTTGGTAAAAAAGAAAGAAAAAAAGAAAGTGTATTATCTTTTTGCCCCTGAACATAGCCAAGTGAGGAAATAGTAGAAGAAACAGAGAAAGTAGCAGGGCAATGCAAACGCAGCGAGGGAGCGTTGACACACACCCAAAGATCGAATCCCGATGAATTCCGTCTGTGATGGTGGCGCCACCGTAATCCCGGGTCTCCCAAACGACGTCGCGGCGTGGATCCTCTCCAAGGTGCCATACTCGCACCACGCGAGACTGAAAAGCACTTGCAAATCATGGAAACTGCTTTTGTCTTCGAGATCGTTCCTAAACTCTTTGAATAAGAGGAACCATCTTCTCTGCATCTTCCCGCAGGACCCATCGATCGCGTCGCCGTTCCTCTTCGACCCCAACGCGCTCGCCTGGTGCCCGCTCCCTCCCATGCCCTGCAACCCCCACGTGTACGGCCTCTGCAACTTCGCCGCGGTGCCTCTTGGGCCCCACCTTTACGTTCTCGGGGGTTCCCTCTTCGACACGCGCTCCTTCCCAATCGATCGCCCCTCGCCCTCCTCCGCCACCTTCCGCTTCAACTTCCACGACTTCTCCTGGGAGCCACGCGCCCCCATGCTCACGCCGCGGGGCAGTTTCGCCTGCGCCGTCGTCCAGGGGCGTATTCTTGTCGCCGGCGGGGGGTCGCGCCATACGATGTTTGGGGCTGCTGGGACTAGGATTCGGTCGGTTGAGCGGTACGAGGTGGGGAGAGACCGGTGGGTGGCGATGGATCCGCTGCCCGGGTTTCGGGCCGGGTGTGTGGGGTTTGTTGGCGGGGGAGGGAGGGAGTTCTGGGTGGTGGGAGGGTACGGCGCGTCGCGGACCATATCCGGGGTTTTTCCGGTGGATGAGTATTACAGGGATGCAGTGGTGATGGGATTTGAGGGTGGGGCGTGGCGGGAGGTTGGGGATGTGTGGGGGGACGGGGAGAGAGTGAGGGTTGGGAAGATTGTGGTGGTGGATGATGATGAATGTCCCACGCTTTTCATGCTTGATGGGAACGAGATTTTGAGGTACTTTTCGGCTTGTACTCACGAATTACATTGGGATTCTGTGGTTTTGATTGTTTTTGGTATCGTGTTTCATTTAATGTGAACTGACTTGGTAGTGTTGTGGTATTGGGAAATGGGATTATGAATTTTTTTTTTTAACTTTCGGGATCAGTGATGGAATGTTTGTGAGTAGATTGTTCTGTTTGTTACTATCGTTGAATGTTGGTCTGGTGTAAAACAGGGCTGGTTGAGATACTATTGGGTGATCATTCTTTCTGCTATTTTGCATTATGGTTTTGCTAAGTGGAATTGGAACAAGTATGTTAACTGTTCAGGTTGTACCTTTTATGATGGTGTTGGAATAAACTTTTTTTCTAAGACAAAAAAGGTTTGATGAGAGGTGTAATCATCTTGGCTTGTGAGTTAAACTAGTTCCTTATACATATTTCAAGTTTTAATCAAGAATAATGATTTTACTATTGCCGGACAAGTTTGTGCTTTGTGCTTGGAATTGGAGCCTTTTCTCTTTATTGTTAAGCTTGACCTGTCAATAATACGGTAGTTGCTGATTTTCCACTGAGAAATTGTTTTCAGGCCCTTGTTTGGTGTCTGGTAGTCAAAATTACCCTCCAGGTTGTAGAATCGTACGTTTAAATGTTGTGTCATATTCTGTGATTCTGTTCACCGGTGAGGACACAATTTTCTGGAATTGGAGATGAATCATGCTTTTACTTGTAATGTAATAGCTCACTTTGAATCTTCATTTCTTGCTATCCTCTAATTTCAACGAAAAGCATTTTCTGGGTTGGTCACCACAAAATATATCATTTTCACCCCTCTAAAACTTACGCACCTAGACTTTGACCATTCATTTCAGTGTACTTAAACCAGATATCACTTTTTCCTTTCAAAGTATCATATCTCTATGCTTCACTGGACTATGTTGCTATGTTACTTCTGCTAGGCAATGTAGTGTAACTGAGACAGGTGATGATGCAACTTTGATTCAGAGCTTTTGGGATGTCGGACTTCTACTAGGCTCAATTTTGTGGTTTTTTGCTTCTCCTGATTCTGGTTTGTGTGTTTTGTTGCACACATTCTTTGTTGGGTTTACTGGTTTGCGTGGCTCGGACTGACTGAGTGTTGGTTTTCCTGGTTGTACATTTTTGCCCCATGTCATTTCTTGTTGCCATTTGGTATGTCTTTAGTAGTAGTTAGAACCTGGAAGCATTTTTTTGATTGAAGGATTGTCTCTGGTAGGTTATACTGTTAGAGGCCTTTGTCCTATTTATTTATTATAAGGCTGATGCAAAATAATTGAATGTGTGTTTTAAAGATGTTAAAAAATGTGTTTAGATAGTTGCATTATTGTGTTTTGAATGAGAATGTGTGGTTGAAGATTATTGACGATTTTTGATGATGAATACACCTTGCAGATATGAGATGTGTTGCAATCGTTGGGTATACGAGTGTCGTGTGCCAAGAAAAGCTCCTTACAATTCGTCATTTGGTTTTGTAGTATTAGCGGGGGAGCTGTATGTAGTGACACACTTATGCGTTGTTGATTTTTCAGAAACACGAAGGTCGAGACAGCAAAAGAGGGCAGGAACAGTGTTCATTCAAATCTATGACCCAAAAAATAAGAGCTGGAGATCTCTAGTTTCGAAATCACCTTTCAATTATCCAATAGATATTAATAGTGCTGTATTCAGCTCAATTTCTCTATGAATTATGCTCTTGTATAGTATAAGAAGGATCATTGCTTCCAACCTCCTTACTTACTTGTATATGTCTGTATTTATCATATCTTCATCAAGGGGAGGAGTAACCTATTACACCCTCTTTTATAAACAATTTTTTAATCCTGTTACTCTATTATTATTCACTTTAATGTTAGACTCTGTTCCCGTGGGCTACAAGGAAACACAACATTTCAACACCTGTTCAATTATTACAAATCAATATCATATTCTAATAACTGGGTTTGGATATGTAAATTTACTAGAAAATCAAACAAAAGTATTTCATTACACTTTCTTTGTTATACATTTTATATGGTGCAAAGATTAAAGAAAAAAATGAATCATACTCAGATTATACATTATATATAATTGATCACGTAAACACAAATAATAATTAAATGTTTTAAATTATATTGCATTATATTATAATAAAATGAATAATTAAAATAAAAGTTAAAATAATTAATAAAATAATTTTTCCTGATTTATATTTCTTGATATATATTTTATATTACAAAAAACAAATGATTAAAACAATAAATAAAATAGAATTTATTAATTAATTAATTTAAGTTTTGATTATTATTTTAATATATTTTATTTGAAATATAATTTTTTCTCTATTAAATTTTTTTAATAAGTTTTTATTTCAACTTAACAAAATATAACTAAATTTATATTTTGAAAATTTATCTTTTCAAATTAAATTATTTTTAAAATTTATTTTATAAATTATCTTCTAAATATATTAATATGCAAATAAATTTATTATATCATATCAATGAAATATACTTCCAATTTCCCTCTCAATTCAAATAATCACCGTAATTTTTTTTATTTCATTTACCTTCTGCTTCCGTAAGTCTTGTGACCCATTAAATGAACGTGATCATTTTCCACCCAGTGAACATCTTAGGTGGACACGCATCATACCGTCTCATTAAATCCTTATAAACTTACATAAATGTTTTAGTTGAAATAAATTTATTAGTTCAAAATCAAATATGTGATTGTACTTAGAGATGACAAATAAATTCGTCTCCGTGGGTATTACTTGAATCTGTCACTGTTTTGACGGAAAATCTCTACATTGATTCGATATGGATATGGGAAAGCCTTGACTTTTTCAATTGGTATGGGGATGTACATCTCCTCGCCATAATACTCGTCCCTGTCATGTCTCCGTCTCTGTTTAAATTATTAAAATATTCATAATTAATTAAGTAACTATATATATATATATATATATATATATATTCTTCTAATTATTTGGTTTGTCATGAAACTTATTTGCATCTCCAATATATTTTTCATCTTATCATAACTTTTATGTAATTATGTTAAAATGATGTATGTGAATTAAAAAAAATTTATGTCTCACATTTGAATATTTTTATTTATTGTATATTTTCCTTTCACATGAGAATGTTTAATACTCTCAATTTAAGTATTTAATAGCATAAACCTTTCATTTACTAGGTAATATAAAAAAATTATTTACTTATTGTTTTTAATTTTTGTTTCATTTGAAGAACTTTTGTTTCGCTAAAACAATTTTTGTTATTTTTCGATCATTGAGTATATATGTCGATATTTGAAAAGTTTTCTTAAATCTCCAAGGTATTTTTTATTTTATCATACCCTTAATTATACATTTGTTTTTCTTTGTACAATTTCTTTTGATAGTCTCTCAAATTGTTTCTAAGACACACATTTGTTAATTTTTTAATATTTTTATTTGTTGTTTATTTTCATCACGTACAATATTATTTCTATATATTTATATCTAACTAATTTTTATTTTCTAACTCATTATCAATCATACTATAATTTTTCACTAAATTGTATAAATAACTTTTATTTACTATAATAAAAATTTAATGTAATTGTCATGAATATTTTTTTATCACCATCTAACATACATTAAAGTTAAAAAGATATAAGATCTATGTCAAAATTTTATTATTATGTTTTATTTGTTCGTTGTGTCATTTTGATCAAGTGATGTATTATAACTTTTATTAGTGTATAAAAAAGAGATTCATTAGAATTTTAAAAATTAAAGTAAACAATCATTTAAAATATATTTTAATTTGAATATTTGTTTTTCTTTTATATTTTTTTAAAAATATTTTTAAATTGTATCAACTAAGTTTCATTAATGTTTGCAGTTTGTAAATTTAATAAATGTTTTGATTTTGATAAAATTTTATTTCATAGTCTAATATAAAATATAAACAATTATAATTTATTTCAAAATATTTAATATCGAAAAAACAACAATCTTCCTATATTTGATAATATTATGTTTCCTTTATCATAATTTTTTATTATTTTAAAAAAATTAATTAAAATTAATATTGAAGTAGTAAGAAAACGAGAATGAGTATGAGTACGAGATTATACCCATTATCCGGTGAGGATGATGATGAGTCAAAAGTTTGATACACGTTGAGTTTGGGGATGGAGACGGGGATGGAGATGTATTTTTTCTACAGAGATGAATATGAGATAGCGAAACTCGTTCCCGTCCCACCCTGTTGTCATCCCTTTGTGCTAAGGCTTACATGATTTGGATAAAATTTCTTTAAATATTTTTATTTTCTCATTTTTGTCTTCTGCGTCTCAATTTTTTTTTTCTTACATTCTAGTATAAACAAAAGAATTTTAATTTGAGAGAAAATAAAGAACATGTACAAGTTGAACGGTTGCAATGGTAGTGAAAATAATTTTTTGATAAATATTTTATTGAAAAAATTGACAAAGTTTCTATATAAACTAATCTTTTATTTTTTTATAAATTATAAAAGTTAAGTAATAAAATTTTAGAATTTTATTTTTACCAAAAATAATTGTTTGTCAAGTTTAAATTTTGTCATATTTTTTATAGCAAAATTCAACTGGTCATGATTTGTTCGTATTTGGAGCAACGCAAAAAAAGGAAAAGCAAAAGAAAAAAAATTGCTGGCATGTGAAACATTTATAAGTAAGATGCAAGTCTATATACTGTCTATAAATATGCTACAGTTATAGTAGGAACTCTTTGACCGTATTCTTTCATTGTGACCCTCGTGCCAGCAAGGTGAAAACACACACCAAACATCACAACTTGTTTGTGCCTTGTGAATATAATTATTGTTTTATAATTTTGAATTGAGAAGTAATATATATATATATATATATATATATAATATTTAACCTAGTTTTAGTGTGTAGACGAAGTTGATTGTTCTAAAAACACAGGCTCCGCGTGGACAGCAAAAGGGTCCGAGGTTGCGGTCGTAATAATTTTCATTGCTGAAACCGTTCACGGTCAACATGAAGCAAGTTTCAAACCATGTCATAAACAAACAACAACGTGAATACGATCTATTTGAAAAATGTTTTGCATGTTGCTTGCATTCCATTGTTCCACCGCATCATATTCTTTATATATCTCGTGGTGTACAAACTCATTACCATCTTCGTTTTGTCTCTGATTTAGTTGGAGAGAATTAGTAGAAATGGCTGGTTTTTGTGACAGAAGGTTCCTTTTCAGAGTTCTGCAAATTGTGGTTGTCATGATCACCATTTTCGTTGCTTCTCCCGATTGTGGAGTAGGTTGCAGTAGGCCGTTACTGTTACATCATCAGTGGTGGAGAGAAGAAGGGCTTGTTTTGCAGTCGCTTCCGAACGGCCCTGCGCCACCGTCAACGGGATCTCGCATTCACACATTATAAGACAGCTCCAAATGTTGTCAACACTCATTTTCTATCTAATGTTTCTATACAGATTTATCTTTGAATTCAAACATGAATTTTCTCTTTCGTCTTGGAGTAGTAAAATGCACCTAACTGCTATCTTTAAAGTCAATTTATTTCTTAGTTTATCGTTAAAACGTATAGTAACTTTCCACCATCACTTCTCCGTGAACGCATATCACTTGATCATTTATATTCAAATTAATTTTCAAAAATATGTAAACATATTAAGAGTTTGATTCAAGTAAGATGTCCCGGATATATAAGAAAAAAATTCATGTATTAATATTTTAATCGTATTTTTTTAATTTAAAGTTGTATAAAAAAAATAACACGTACAATAAATTCAAAAAAAAAAAAATAGTAATTCAAAATGGTCACTCAAGTATTTCAAATGATACATTCCCTTAACTCGTCTGCTTTCATTGAATAAGGGTATCATAGCATGTTTTTGTTTTGTGAATTAAAAGCAATTCTTAGTGCATTACACTTTGTTTGGCTAGTGGGTTTGATTTGTATAACCATAAAGATAATAAAGATAATTTAGGTAAGAAAGGGTGCAATTTATGCACTTTGTGTGGTGCATCCGAATAGTCAATTCAACATATTTTCTTTAAGTGTATGATATCTAACTTTACCTGGAATCTTTGTTTTAAATGGTTTGGAGTATTAACAACATAATATAACCAAACCTTACAACATTTTAATCAATTTTATATGTTTGGTTTGAATATATAAAAAGAAATAAGTTATGGAAGGTGATGTGGGTAGTGATGATTAGAAGTATATGAAAACATAGAAATTCCATTGTATTTAGAAACGACCAAAGGAATGGTGAGGAAATTTTTGGGATAATATAGTTAAAATCTTGGACATGATTGAGAAACAAAATGTCGAAGGCAAATTTTTCATACTCTGATTGGTGTTTATGCTCAAAATCATGTTCAATTTGTCTTACATTAGTTCAAAAGTAAAATAAAAACAATGGTCTCATATGCTATAATTAATGTTATTATCTTTCACTCTAACCCCTTATTGTCATCACTTATTCTATGTGTTGTTTTGTTAAGGTTTTTAGGCAAACTTTTGCAAAGGAGATAGTTATTATATTAGCAGAAAGAAACTACTCTAAAAAAGAAACTGTCATTTGCTCACTCTAGTGAAAAAGATGATTTCCGAGAGTTTGTTGGATCTCATTTTTTGCAAATTTATTGTATGTTATATATACATTGTTAGATTTATCTTTGTGTGAGATAACCCTAAGATAGAGTTGTATACATATATTCTTTGTAATATTTTGGATCTATAAAAATCACAAGATGCATCTCATTTGTGTTTTGTCTTATACGAAACTTTGGTGTTGTTTGAGGATTTTGTATGTTGATAAGAAATTTAATATTCATAGATTTTGTATGTCTTGTTCTTTTATTTATATATTAATTATTGTTGATAAAAAAAAATAGATTAATGCAGATAATATTTTCGGACCTTTTGCATCAACACATAAACACTTCTAAAAATGAAACTATCCAAATTCTAAAATTATTCGTTTGAAACACAACAATGACTTTACTTTACATTTAAGAGTAAGGAAAATAAGACTCTCATGTAGATTGATAAAAAAAAATAAAAAATCATTGTTCAACATGCGAAGACTTCAAACTTATCATCTACCTAAAGGACGTCAGTTATACATATCACTTATAGGGTCTTTCTTCCTGCACCTCCAAAATTTCTTCTACACCTCTAAACTTTCTTTAAATTCCTATAAAACCCTTTGACCATTTAACAAACTCCGCAGACACCACACCCCCAAAATTATGTAGACTTCCAGAAGTCAAAATATATGACTTCCGGAAGTCAAAATATATCACCGGAAGTCGATTTTCGGAAATCAAAAATCATCATCAGAAGTCGACTTCCGGAAGTCAAAAATCATCACCGGAAGTCAAAAAACATCACCGGAAGTCGACTTCCGAAAGTCGAAAAACATTACGGAAGTCGACTTCCGTATATAAAAAAATTATATATTTTATTTTATTTTATTTTTTAAAATAGGTATACAAAATTATAAAACATTTAAATTTAAAAAAGATTACTTTAAAAAATAAAATAATAAAATAATAAAATTACTAAATAAAAAATTGAAAAAAACAAATGAAAAATAATTAAAAATATATATATATATATATAAACCGGAAGTCGGACTTCCGTATATATATACAAACGGAAGTTGACTTCCGGTATTAAAAATTATAAAACATATATATTTTATAAAGTTTTATTATTTTAATTTAAATTATTTTTTAATTTTATTTTTACTTTTACTTATTTTATTGATATTATTATAATTATTTTATTTATATATTTCATGTATATTATTTTATATTTTATTTGAATTTTTTAATTTTGTTTAAAATATAAATATTTAATTTTAATCAAATTTTAAATTTTTTTTAATTATATATCTTTTTATATTTTTAAATTTAAATTTATTTTTATATAATTTATTAAAAATGTAATAAAAATACAAAAGAATTAAAAAAATATATTTAAAATAACATATATAAATAATATATAAATAATCAAATTTAAAATAAATAAAAAATAGGAATATTCTTGAAAATCGAATTTTAGTGATATATAATTGATTTTAAATTTGATTATTTATATATGTTATTTCAAATATAATTTTTTTAATTCTTTTTTATTTTTATTAAATTTTTAATAAATTATATAAAAATAAATTTAAATTTAAAAATATAAAAAAATATATA
>Ga0214544_1001600_pt1:0-15000 | contig 47523 bp, 24 predicted proteins | sample CNSS3metaG_FD_160074 | JGI IMG/M metagenome (GOLD analysis project Ga0214544, IMG submission 160074) | Root nodule microbial communities from cowpea collected in UCLA plant growth center, Los Angeles, California, USA - CNSS3 | ecosystem: Host-associated > Plants > Roots > Nodule | place...
ATTTGATTGCATGATGAAATTGTTGTTGGCTCTAGCTTACCCGTTCTTGTTGGTTGCTTTGTATGTTGTTCTTCTATCTTCGCGATGATCATCAATTCTATTGATGGGAGCAGACGCGAGAGGTAACTGTGGTCAACAAGGGAGAGGCGAACCTGTTGCTTAGTCTTCTTGGGTCGGACTTTCTGTCCTTCTTGGGCTATCCTTAGGGCTACAACCCATGTACTTGTTCTCTTTTACATTTTTCTAGGATTCCATTAAAATGTTTAACATGTTTCTTTTATTTTATTTTATTTTATTTTTTTGGTTGCATCTTGGTGTGCCTTGGCCTGTACGGCGTTATGTTTAAACTCCAGGACTACATGGTTATATTATAATTGTGTGACGTTTCTTTAATTACGCATATTAATTAAATGGGACGTTACAAAATAGGTGTATTTTCAAATGATAACTCACTTAACGGACAAAATATTCAATTAGATCAATAATCTAATCGATTAACAATGTGTTAATTAATAAAATATTATGTTTTGTAAATTAAGCAATTATAACAGTAATATAATCGATTATTATGGAAAGTTTCAATTTTTCTAGAAATCAAAATTTAATCAATTGCATCATTAACCTAATTGATTAAACTACTTATATACTTGTTTTCACTTTAAAATCCAAAATTTTGATTTCAAAAAGACAATTCACTTTTACAAAATCTAAGCAAGAGTGATTGGAACTTCTTGGAGCATTCCTTACGTGTTTTCTGGAAAATATCAAGATTAATAAAGACCATGTTAATTCAAGTGCATCTTAACTTGGCTTAGGTTGGATTGTAACACCAACACATATCGGTGTAGTTAGGGATGTTAATAAAATTTGTCCTTGCAGGTATCCAAATAAAACCCGCAACGGGTAGGAAATGGATGTTGAAAATGGATACCCATGGGTAATTGTACGGGTATTTTTATATCCGCATGTTAACGGAGCGGGTACGAATAACATAGTATTTGTACCCGTAGATACCTGTACCCGCTATACTTTATTTAAATTAAAAAAAATTAAAAAAATGATTAAAACATTAACAAATTGATTTTGAATGTGTTATTTTTTATCAATATTTTAAAAAATCTTCATTTATTTGTAAATGGTCATTCAACACTCTTTAAATATGAGTTATTTATACTTTGTTTGAAGTTTATAAATGTTATGCATTGTATTTTTATTTTAATTCATGGTTAAAATTTGTTGTCAAATATTAAAATTTTTTTGTTTAAATATATGCGGGTATACGTGGATATCCATGGATACCCACATGGATATGGGTACGAGTACGAAGTAGATATTTATTCAGTAGGTAGGGTATGAGAGAGCTACTACTCGTACCCTACCCGCCCCGTTAATATCCCTAGGTGTAGTTGCTCTAAATTTTGTTTGCATAATTTCTTTTCTGTTGTATTCTTGTCATTGATCACGTGATAAAGTTAGACAATTGTGTGTACATTGTCTTGTGTAGAAAATCTTGAAGCGCATTCTAGTCTTTAGTGTATCATGTGTATAGATATTGCATAAGAGAATTCTTGTAATATTACTTTTGATATTATAATGAAAAACTCTAGTTAAGGTTGCTAGAAACTGGATGTAGATTTTTAAAGAATCAAACTAGTATAAATTTTTTTGTGTTTTTTTTTTCTCTTTCGTTACCGGTGCACATATTGTATTGTATGAAGATCAAAATTACTAAGCATCACATACTAAGATTACTAAGCATCACATCAAAATTACTGTAATGTGTGACATTACGGCATCAACAACGTAATGATTTCAAGATAATCGAACAGTTTCAAAATTAAAATTGAAATGAATTGACACACTGGATGGGAGTGTCTACACCTTACTCATTTGGAGTGAAAAAGAAACAAAAGTGGGTAAACAGTATCCGTCAACAATTTAACATTTTTTTAAATTTGTCAATAAATTTATCGGTAATTGTATTTTTTTTAAGTTCATCGATAAATTTGTCTGTAAAATTGTATTAATAATATATATTATTTAATGATAAAAAAATGTTGGACATTCCATAATCACCAACAACAAAATGACCCATATATATTTAAAAAAAAAACATTGAAAGCAATAGATAAATTAATAAGATTAGGATACGGAAACTCCTCACCCTTATTTATTAAGATCCATGGAGCTATCAAAAGGGATAATCCGGCTCGACCCGGCTCAACCCACCACGAATTGATGATTTAGTAAGTCAATCCAACCCGACTCACTTTATAGCGAGCCAAAAAAATTCGAACCCGGTCCGGCTCACCACGGGTTGGCGAGTTAAACGGGTTGGCTCATGGGTTCACTTAATTAAAAAAAATACAATTTTTTTATTTTTTTTCAGTCAAAACTAAATTATAATTATAATTAAAATCTAAATAAACTTTAATACAATCCAAATAGAAACCAAAATAAAAAAATACAAATGATTTATGTGTTGGCTAAAAAAAAACTAACATGACCAAAATATAAAGCCCAACTTAATAACAAAATATTTGTATGACCCTTTATCTACGGGTTGGTGAGCCAACCCGGCTCACCACGGGTTCAACCCGGATGAGCCGGGTTCTAGATGAGTCAGGTAAAAAATCAACCCGTATTGAAATTTGTAAAATAATTTCAACCTAACCCGGTCCGAACCCGTGGTGAGCCGGATTGGCTCGCAGTTCCAACCCATTTTGACAGCTCTACACCACTACTTAATAATTTATAATAATTTAGTGTTCTCATCCCTATTCACCTTTAATCTCAAGCTCAATTTAACTTCAATGTTAATTTTTTTGTAGTTTACCTGTTTTGTTCTTCGGTGACTAAGATTTAAAACAATCAACTAATGTCGAACGCATGTGAGAAGCACATGTTGCCCCGCTTGAGTAGGACAAACATTAACTCCACCTATGAGTTTAATTAATTCTTATTCTTGATTTTTTATCTTTGCCATGGGCATCTAGTCTACTATATAAGAAACTATGATTACTTTTGATAAGACAATCCAACATATAAATCTAATGTGTCTAAGTTTTCTTCCTTTTTCTTAAATCTATTGTATTAATGTTCATCAATGTAGAAGCACCTACATCAACTTTGTTTCTTCGATCCACTTAACACTTTTGATCCTTGAGGACCCGCAATCATGGTGGAAAAAAATATAAATAATTCCATCTACCCTCCAAATGATCAAAGACCAACGAAAAATAGACATGCAACACCACACTGTTCACACCAACTCAGTTTTCACCCTGACTTCCACAAACGAAGATGCTCATTGGCAAGAAAACATAATCAATAGAGAAACAAAACCAGATGTTGCAATGATCAGAGAAAATTGCACCCTACATAAATAGAAATGGTGATTGATTTCAAATCCTCGAGAGCATGTGAATTTGAATTTTTAATCTTATCTTAAATCTTGGATCAAAATTAACAAATTTAAAAAGTTTGAGGGTGAAATTTATTTTATTAGGCTTGGGTTCTGTGAATTGTTATCGCACCTTTTCACCTAGTGATGGTTAATTATCATTGATAGTGGCAAAGGCAATTGACCCTTTCTTTTAACGTCTCTTCAAATGACTTGTAAGGGATTTATTAGTCTTTTGGTGGTTATTTTTTTACTGCATTCAATTTCTTGTTAAAAGGGGAATTAACTTAAAGTACAATGGTCTATTTGAATGAAATTTTTTTAATAAGTAATTTATTCTATAAAAAAATTAAATGTCATATAATAAAAATGTTATTTGAATAAAAAATTATAAACAAATTAAAATTTTATAAATTTATAAAAACAATTTGATTACTTAAAATTTTCTTCAATTCAAATTTTATATAAAAGAGTAAAAATTAAAAAAAATATATATATTCTTTCCTTTCTCATATTTATATCTTTTATCCTTATACTAGTTTGACTTATAAAATAACATGTTAATTTTAAAACGGATGGAGATTTAAAATACCTTATAAAAGATTTCATAAAGCTAGTTGGAAAATAAATATAAAAAGGCAATTTAATGAGTAGTTTAACCTATTGTTTGGATAAAAAAATTCATAATTTCTAATGTATTCAAATTCATTGAATTTGAATTCATATAATTTCAAATTGTTTCATTTCTTAAATTAATGTTTCGTTTGAATAATATAATTCAAAATTTAGTGAATTTTATTTTTATTCTTTGGATAAAGTATTTAAATTACCACTAAATTTAAAAAAAAAAACTTAAATATCAAATAATTATAAAATACTAAAAAATATCAATATTTATAATTTTTTATATAAATCTTGATCGATTTTATTTTTTGTTGAAATTCTTCAAGATTTTTTTACTTATATTTGCAAAGTTTTTCCTAAATTTATATTAAACAAGATTATTTCAATTTATAAAATGCTAAATTGAGTAAGATATCCCTAAGTTGGGCTTATGCAAAGTCAAACCATGTCAACCCGAGTCAGAATAAGTTAAGTCAACCTAAGAACTAGATTGACCCATGCTACGAAGATGAAAATATGAATGTGAGAATATGAAGAATTTCAAATTTTCCTTTTATGTGGATTAAAAATTCTTTAATTTTAAGTAAACAAATTACTCTAATGAAATTCTAAAATTTCACTTTCTTTCTAATTATCTTATCCAAACAACTCATTTTACTTTAAAAAAGCTTTAAATTCATCAAATAAATAAATTACTCTCTTAAGTTACCTCACCCAAACACATTAGTAAACAATTTTGAAATATCAGTGAAAATATATGGAACAAGTAAAATTCAAAATATTTTGTGAGATTTACATAAGAAAACAACTAACATTAGTGTAGTTTTAGGATTTTACATTGCCTTATAGGCCTCGATTATGGAGCAACCGAAGACTATATGGACGCGGTAACATTTTTGTAATTTTGGGAACTTTTCTGCCTTTGGTCACAAAGCAATTGAAGCTTATAAGGGCTTTTCTGCTTCAGTCATAAGGCAACCAAAGCCTATAATGCATCAGAGTTCCCCAATATTTCAAAATTGCCACTATCAACCGAGTTTTTGGCCTTGGGTAAAATAGGACCAAGGCCATATCCACTTTAGGCATTGGTTATTAATTGAATTGAGGCCATATACCTTATTTAGGTCCCAAAATTCGTGAAATTCCACTGTTCCTCTTCATCCCAAAATTCTATGCGCGAACCTGAACCACCACTACGTGACTCCACCGACCACCATAGCTCTCGTCGCCAATTCTTATTGTAGTTGCCTCTGTCATACTTCACTGCCTCTATCGCGCCACCCTTTACTACAGATAACCACCATTACATTGTCACCTCTTGTTGTCAATGATGTTTTTTTGCGTGTTTTATTTTTTATTCATTTTGGTTAGTTTGTATTGCTTTACTTCTTCTTTGTGCTATTTTTCATAGTATTTTGAGTTTTGTGATTGCATTTTTCATCATCAGGTGTTATTGCATTGTGGACTCTGTAGCTCTCATGTTGTTGCATCCTCTTCCGTTTTCACTCGTTATTCGCTTCTCACGCTCCCAGGTTCCTATTTATACCGTGAGGCTATGATCTTGTAATATATGGTGTTTAACTATATGTGATTAATTATTTGCTTAAATATATGGTTTGATTTTCATATAGTGTGAGTTAGCCTTAGTTTCTCGTTGGAGATTCAATATGAAAATTATATATTATTCCCGAGTTTTGTTTTCGAAGAAGTTATATTTTCTAAAGATTAATGGAAGGGGATACAATACTAATAATTTATATGTGTTGAATCTTGAATTAAACGATTGGACAGTTTAAGATGATTAATCACTTTCTAATAATTTATTAGTACATATATATATATATATATATATATATATATATATATATATATATATATATCTCAAAGTTCTTGAATATTTGTCAGTTGTGTTTTGTATTGATCTTCGGGTGCATATTTGATTGTGGTTGATAATCACTTTCATTTCGTGTATACTGAACACTAATGCGAAATGCGAGCAAAATTTCATGAATAAAGCGTTGTGAGCATTCATTCAAAGATTATTGAAATTATTCACGCAATTTCAGTTTAGTATGTATACGTATGAATCGAGATTGGATTAATTCACCACGCATCAATGCTGAGTATGAGAAAGGAGCAAAAGAATTTATACAATTTGCGCAACGTTATGACGGTAGAAGTGATGATGAGATGAAGTTTAGATGTCCTTGTGTCAACTGTTTGAGTCGGAGAAAGTTGAATGCAACTCAAGTTAGGGAACATATTATTTGTGATGGTTTCCTTAGAATTTATACAATATGGTCATGGCACGGTGAATTAATAGACTTTCTAACTATTTCATGAACTGAACATGTTGTTGATTCCACCGTGGAAGAGGGACGCGAAGAGTAAGTGGAAGAAGACAATATGGAGGACATGATACATGATGTTGGCGTAGAAGCTTTGGCACAAACGCATGTGTATGAAACGATGTTTGCTGATGTGGAAACTCTATTGTATGTCGGTTAAACTAAGTTCACGCGGTTGTTAGCGGTTTTAAGACTTGTGAATTTGAAAGCGGCCAATGAGTGGACGGATAAAAATTTCACAAAATTGCTAGTGCTCTTGAATGAAATGTTTCCCAAGAGTAATACTCTACCCACTCGAAATTATGACGCTAAGAAAATTCTTTGTCCGATGGATATAGAGTATACAAGGATACATGCATGTCCTAATGATTGCATATTATACAAGAAAGAATTTGAAGATTTAAGGAAATGTCCAAAGTGTGTGTTATCATGGAACAAGCAAAAAAGAAACAGTGAAGATAGTGGTCAAATAGAGAAAGAAAAATTTGCTTTGAAAGTAGTTTGGTATCTTCCAATCGTGCCCTGACTTAAGCGTTTGTTTGCAAATCCAAAAGACGTTAAAAACCTTAAATGGCATGCAACTGAGAGAAGATGTGACAGATTGTTTTGTCATCCAGCTGATTCAATGCAATGGAAAAATATTGATGAGGAATTTCCCCACTTCAATCAAGAATGTAGAAATATTCGGTTTGACTTAGCTACCAATGGAATGAATCCATTTGGTAATTTAAGTACCAATCATAGTTGTTGGCCTGTTATATTATTCATTTACAACTTATCTTCTGGACTGTGCAAGGCAGCTTGGGAATGACATAGATGTATATCTCAATCTACTAGTTGAAGAATTGAAGTTATTCTTGGTTGATGGTGTTGAAGTATTGGATGTTGTTGCTTCTTAAACTTTCATGATGCATGCAATGTTATTTTGCATCATTAATGACTTTCCAGCTTACGGTAATTTGTCGCGGGACAGTGTCAAGGGTAATAAAGCATGTCCTATTTATTAGGGGTGGGCAAAAAATCTAATTTTCTTGATCCAATCTACTTTTGCTTTGATCCAATCCATTTAAAATCTATCTTATTAAAAATCCAATCCATTTAAAATCCATTTAATGGATCTGGATTTCAATCTAATTTACATCTTTATATATTTTATGGATTGGATATCCATTCTATAAATCAAGATTTTCAAATATGGATAATCCAAGAAATCCAATCCAAAATTTCAGTTTAAATTTTTAGTTGGGTTAGGCTAAAGGTTGAGATGGACTAGGCTAAATTTAGACTTGGACGGGCCTAAAGATATGAACGGGCTAGAAGGGCCCGACAAACTAGACGAGTCGTTCGGGCCCAATGACTCAAAAAATTCGGGAGAGCCTGATGATCCGAACGGGCCCAACGACCAGGAAAATTTAGGTAAGCCCGATGACCTGAACGGGCCCGATGACCCGAATGCGCCAAGCGGGTCTGATGACTCAAATGGGCCACGTGGGCCCGATGATCTGGACGAGCTAAGCGGGCCCGATGACCCGAATGGGTCAAGCGGGCCTGATGACACGAATAAGCCAAGCGGGCCCGATGACCCGAACGAGTTAGGCGGGCACAAAGATCCGAACAGGTCAGGCGGGCCCAAAGACCTGAACGGGCCAAGCAGGCCCAAAGACCCGAATGGGCCAAGCGGACCCAAAGTTCTGAATGGGCCAAGAAGGCCCAAAGACCTAAACGGGCCAGGCGGGTTCGAAGACTCGAACGGGCCAGGCGGGCTCGAAGACTCGAACGGGCTAGGCGGGCCCAAAGACTCGAACGGGACAAGCAGGCCCGAAGACCCAAACGTGTCAATGGGGTTGAAAACTTGAACAGGTCACGCGGGCCTAAAGACTTGAACGGGCCAAGCTAGCCCAAAGACCGGAACTGGCCTAGTGGGCCCGAAGACCCGAACGGGCTAAGCGGGCCCAAAGACCCGAACGGGCCAGGTGGGCCCAAAGAACCGAACAGGCTAGGTGGGCTTGATGACCCAAACGGGCACGACGGGCCCAATGACCCAAACAGGCACGGTGGGCCCGAAGACTCAAATGGACTAGGATGGGTCGGTCTGACGACTCAAACGAGTCGTGCCCGATGACCTGTACAGACTGAGTCATGTTGGCCTTAAGGACACAAGTTTTAGAAAATTCAATTTAAATTTCTTTTATAAAGAATGGATTCTGGATTTTGAACTTGATCCAAATATTTGGACTGGATTTAAATCTTGATCCAAATATTTTGATATGGATTTAAAAAAAATTCAAACTAGTTTTGCTAAAAAAATGGATTTGGGTTGAAAATTTAATCCAATTATTTGGATCTAAAATGGATGTGGATTAGATCATTGAAAATCCAATCCATGCCCACCCCTACTATTTGTGAAGAAAACACTACATCTCATCAATTGAAAAACGGAAGGAAGACCATATATTTGCGCCATCAAAGGTTTTTACACGATAATCATCCTTGTCAAAGGTTAAAGAAAGCATTCAATGGACATTAAGAGAATGAGAAAGCACCAATTCCATTGATTGGCTTTCAAATTCATGAAAAAGTTAATAAAGTACATCATTTATTTGGGAAAAATGTAACATCTCAACCGGATATTATGGATTTAAATAATAAAATATATAAATAATTAATAAACCTCATTTATTAAAACGTTATTTCCTAAAATCGTGAGAAATTTAAAACTTATTACATCATTAAAAGCAACCTCAAATTTACAAGTATAGAACTCCATTACAAGATCAAAGTTTAGTAATGAAACAAATTACAATTTATTCCAAGACACAATAAAATCTGATAAAAACTCTTCCCAAGACTATCCCCCACTCCAGCTCTACGCCTCACCAGATCCATCTGTAACATCATCTACTCACGTATACCGCGTATACAATCATCGTCACACACAAGCAGATAGGGTGAGCTAACAGAATAAACATATATACAATATATTTACATATATAACATAATCACACCAAAGAAATTTCATCCTTTGATTTCATACCACATGGCCACAACCATGTTAATCGTGTTCTACTTCTTCTAGTGAGTACCTCAAGATGTCTTAATGCCATACCTATCGGCCACAACTGATAGAGCACGTGCGGGAAACCATGCTACGGATCACACACCATAACACCAAGTGGAGTTCCCAATACGAACATAGTTCGTAACTCCCAAGACTACCAAACTCGTCAACTAATTATTGAGGAAGGCAATCTATCTGGACCCATCCGTGCGGGCCACAACAAGCACACTCACACCGGCAACACTCGCCAACCTGAGCCACAACTCAAGAGTTCCTCGTGTTCATTTGCCATCTCGAGCCACAACTCAAGAGATGCTATTCTAAGCCACAACTCAAGGAATACCATGTGCTTAACCCTTATCCCGAGCCAGAACTTCTGGGATACGTTCCAAGCCACAACACAAGGAACACTAGCAAGCCAACCTTTAAAGCATCACTTAAAGCCTTGTAGATCACGCAAGCAATGTCACTAAAACACATCATTCTGTTGAAACCAGATCGCCTAGCGTTGTTGAGAAGGTGTCAGGCGCTGCGCTTCCAGATCGCTTGGTGGGGGATGCGTGCCGCCTGGAGTGTTGCGCCTCTAGAAACACCAACACTGCAGACATTGTCTAGCGGGACTACCCTCACCACCAAGCGCACACGTTCCAGGAGTTCACTTACGTTGCCGCTATCGCCTGGCGAACCTCCCACACTACCAAGCGCCACTCGAACCAGGATCCCACTATTTTGTAGCTATTGCCTGGCGGGTCAAACACCACCGCCAGGCGCTACACCAATACTCTCGCAGTACTGGTTTATTAAGCTTTATGAACAGCTTACAACCCCAACCTGGACATGTGAATATACTACACTTTAAACTGAGTTTATTTGGTTCACGTCTATAGCATTTACCACCAAATTGATTTGGTTCAAGACCACAAGATTAGCTTCTTAACTATGTTCCCCTTTCTAGTTAGATTTACTAACCCGATTTCACCAATAATTAAGCTTTCACAAGTTCATGTTTTCTGTTTCACAGTGTGTCATTCCCAAACCTTATTGCTGCATGCCCACATATTCCCTAATATTACCTAAATCTCCAACTTATTGCAAATAACAAGTCTAGTGCACTCAAACCTATGGTTATACCTCTTGTACATCACTTTTAATCCCACAAGCCTCTAATTTTATCACACCCCTACTGCAATATGTTTATTAATAAAATCCTTCAAATTTCCAATTTAAACCCCAAGTTAATCCACACCATCAATTCCTAACTAAACAAATCTTAGTCACTATCTAAAGATTCATACTTGGTTTCTTAAAAATTCCACTTCCATAGGGACCCAACCTTGCCAGTATAACTAAAGAGCCACGCAAGAACTCCTTCTCTACTTTGTCGCCTAGCGGCACCTAGCGTGCTGCCAGGCGGTACATCAGTTCTGGGCAACCCAGAATTTTGTCCTACACTAGCGAGAGTTCAAACTCCCCCATTTCATACCTGTCTCACAAACTTTCCATCCAATGCACTTTGATCATACACTTATGGGTACTATTATTAAATTATACTTTCAAGAGTCTATATTTATGCCCTTTGGCTCACGAAACTTCCTCCAGAAACCAAAATCCCCAAATGTTCAATGCTAGAATAAGAATATGTCATGATCATACAATTTTTCCCTTATCACCTCATGAAATCGCAATTAATCACTCCCATTTCATCAAGTAATGATCTGACTACCCTTTCCACCGATTAAAAATCATCCAAAACATCTGAAAACCCAAAATCGAGTCAAAAGTAGCTCATGTCGCCTGGTAGTAGTTCATCACCGCCAGGCAGTTCAACCAAAACCCAGAAACTAGGTTAGTTAGTCATGTGTCCCCTGGCGGCACAACACTCTCCACCAGGCAGATCCTCTCAAGATCCTAGAAAACAAGCAAAAAGAGGATGAGTCACTTGGCAACAATTCATCGTCTGCTAGGCGGTTTCTAGAAAATTTCCCAGAAACCCATAATTTGCGAATTGATTCAAAAGGAAGCATGTAATTGCACATCATACATCATACAATTAACACAACAACATAAATTACGGGTTCAACTCTCCTAATCTGGTTTCCTTTGCTTAGAATTTGATAATTAAGAGCTCCCCTTTTTGATCACCAAAGATTTCCTTAACGCTGCCTACAACACGCTCTTCCCTTCACGCCAGAACCACCAATTCTCTCTGAATTTTCACTCCTCACAATGTTCTACAATAGCCAACTCAGAAACCATCTTTCCTTCCACTAATTGTCTTTTTAATTAAGACTTAATGTTGGTTAATGGCATAAAAACGAGAATGGTTTAATGTTGGTGGTAATTTCCATTCATTGGGTCATTATAGTCTGTTTTTCAGCCCCCCCCCCCTTGCTGCTAGGGTTTCCTTGCCCCTTCACCTTCATGCCAAACGAAATTTTGGCAAAAAGAAAGTTTAGTTTGGTCTCACCAAGGTTCGAACCCATAACCATGCCAATATCAACTCAATGCACAACCATTCAATTAATTCATTTTTTGTGATAATTCACATAATTTTATAATTATGTTATCACTCAACATGATCAAACATATTGTTAAAATAATAATAAATTAAATAACACACAATAGGCATAAATAAGACTCAAACCTAAGTCATTTCACACAATAAAGTACTCTCAACCACTTGAGCTAGTACTTTTCCACGTCACATCAATCAATATTTAATGTCATAAAGGCTCTCACTACTCGCATTTATTAATTAATTAATTATTTAATTAATTAATTTCCACCGGTCTTACAGAAAACATCCAATAAGTCATGTACATCGAGCCCTTAGAAGGTAAGTTACTTGATCTTATCCTTGAGCATTGTGCATTCTTCAGTAATATGACAAAAGTTGTGGTGATATTGTCATTATCGAGTAGTGTCCGCATTGGGGGCTGAACTCGCTTTCCTTAGGGTAGTGATGAAGTCAGAATGCAAAGTTTCCTCCAGCACTCAGGACTTGAGGACATTTAAGGGGGTGTACCTGGTGAATATTGGTGCTTTGGGTAGAGGAGGTCTACACGTCATTTTTGTGTGTGGTGTCTTAGTCTTGCTTATTTTCATGTATGTTTTTTGCCCTAACTTTGTGTTGGCACAAGCAAGCTTGAAGCAAATAATTGATAAAGCCAAGTGCATGAATATCATATGTGTTTGATGAAGATTGATGATGATCTACTTGAAGATTAAGTTTTAGAGTGTTAAATCTAAAAATAATATGTTAAATGTAATGTTTTAGTGTTATATAATGTTGGTATGCTATATGACATGAGTTAGATGTCTTGTTAGCCTTAGTGTGTCTCTTTTAATTTGTTAACATGGGTTTTAACAGGTTAAAAGGCTTGCAGTATATAGTTTGTGCTATGAATGCATTCAGTTAGTTGAATTATTTTTCAATCAACTGATTTCACTTAAGTCAAGTGAAATCAGCTAATTGTATGGAAAATTCAATCAACTGATTTCACTTAAATAACACTATATATGCTATGTTTTCGATAGCAGAGTCACGTTTTTGAGTTTTTGAGCGCGAGATCTTGTCATTCTTCTTTGGAAAACTCTCTTTCTCTGTAATACACAGTTGCAACTTGTTGTTTGAAGATCTTGGCTAATCTTAGAGGCATTTTGGCTTGTGAGTAGCTTAAAGAACACATGTATGGTTGGCTAGGGACAACCACCATCAGGTTTGGATATTCTTGTGCCTCTGGTTGGTTGCCTGATGTGATTTCAAGTTTGTAAGAGTGATTCTTGTAGGGTGGTTGTCCAGATTTTTGTGAGTCAAAAATCTTATGTGGTTCTTTGTTCAAAAATCTAATCTTGGTGTTTGATTTGTAAAACTTTTGAATATAGTGGAAACCGGCCTCAGATTGTCCTGGTAAACTGGATGTAACTCTGTGATCGAGTGAATTAGTATAAAAACAATAGTGCAATTCTCTTTCCCTCATCTCACTCACTTTGAACCACTTTAAAATCTCAAGAAAATCAAGTAATCCACTCTTTGTTGTGTTTTAATGCGTTCTTGTGTAATCTGGGGTTGTATAATAGTTAGAAATATTGATTGGAACATGTCTTGTATGTAAAAGATTGTTGTTTCAATTAAATCTGCGAATTCTGTATTCTGCATAAATTCTTAGTATTTTAACCGACTGATTTGTCTTTTTAATTGATTGTTTCATAGCTGAAGAAAAAATTAGTCTGCTTTTTAATTTTTGACCGATTGAAAGTGTACTGGTCTGCAACTTTTACATCCTAAAATTCCAATCTAGTTGATTCAATTGAAAAGAGTTTAAGCTATCAAAAAAGTTTTAAACAGCCAATTCAACCCCCCCTTCTTGGCTTAAATCACCATTTCAAAACTAACACTTTGTTCTTGAACTCTTTTAGTTCCTCCATCCTTATATATTTTACTGATCTATATCGCAACTCATCCATCCCCAAGGTTGGTCTCTTACTTAGGCTATCCACGAAAGGGCCAATCATAGAGTCGTCACCATGTGATGGAAGGCGACTTCAAGACTAAGGTCGGGAATGTTAATTACTACCTTTGCGATAGCGTTCCATGAATACTCACAACGATTCTCCCTTTTCCTAACATATTTTAACTATGGTTGTGGAGGTGAGATGATGTGGTCTGCTTGTGGCGAATTGTGACCTAAAGTGGGAGACTAGAGTGTTGAAGAAGTTTATGGAAAAAAGGAGGGAGATTCATGAACCATGTGAGGGTTATGCCTTTGAGGGAAGTGGGGAACACTTTGCACAAGATCGCATCTTTGCTTGTATACAAGCTAACTTGGGTAAGGTAGGCATGTATATGGTAATTTGGGTCAGTATTGCCATCATACATATCCATGTGGAGTGCCTTCCATCCTTGGGGAAGAGGTGTATCCATAATACCATCTACGAAAGGATGTCTCCTTGAGCCCTACAATAATGTGGATGTGTTAACCGTACTGGTTGTACATTGGTTGGTTCTTTGCTCAATCATTTTGAAGTGAGTTTGAGGTTGGCCTTCTTCTTCTTGGCCTTCTCCCTCTTCTTCTTCATTACATCTATTGAGAGACATAAATCTTCTACTTAAATCGAGACATATCAAGTAGTTTTTGTGTCTACTCTTCTTCATATTTATTACGTGAACACTTTATTTCCTCTCTTGCAGATCACAAGTCTTCTTCATTATTCTTGTCAAGATTTTCTCTTCCGGTTGGGGTGGTATGACCTCAACGAGGGTACTTTAAAAACACTTTGGCTCCCAAGTTAGTTATTGGATGTAACGATGAAAAAGTATTAATTCAGATCGCCTACTTATTTCGTGAACAATGTTATTTATACTACCTGGATGAGCCCAACTTGTTGGCCCTAGAGTTTGCAAGATTAATTCATTTTAGGCTGCCTAATATGCTTACATGCATTTAATTACTTTGTGATTTCTCCTTTCGCTTAAGTGACTTTGTACTACAACAATGACACTCGTGTCTCTAGTTTTAGTGTATGACGATATGTATTTGACTTACACCTATATATATGGTGTACGA
>Ga0214544_1001600_pt1:20000-47523 | contig 47523 bp, 24 predicted proteins | sample CNSS3metaG_FD_160074 | JGI IMG/M metagenome (GOLD analysis project Ga0214544, IMG submission 160074) | Root nodule microbial communities from cowpea collected in UCLA plant growth center, Los Angeles, California, USA - CNSS3 | ecosystem: Host-associated > Plants > Roots > Nodule...
TGTTTCAAGCCATTGATAGAACAATTCTTGAGCAAATTCTGGAAAAACGCACATCGAAGCAGATATGGGATTCAATGAAGAAAAAGTTTGCTGGAAATGCTAGAGTAAAGCGTTCTCTTCTCCAAGCTCTGAGAAGAGACTTTGAAGTTCTGGAAATGAAAGTGGGTGAAACCATAACTGAATATTTTGCTCGTATTATGAATGTAGCGACCAAGATGCGGAGTAATGGTGAAGATATGAAGGAAGTTACTATTGTCGAAAAAATCCTTAGAACCTTAACTGAGAAATTCAATTATGTTGTTGTCTCAATTGAGGAATCTAAGGACATTGACAAACTTACTATTGATGAACTACAAAGCTCTCTAGTTGTTCATGAGCAAAAGTTTATCAAATCAAGCGGAGAAGAACAAGCATTGACAGTGCGTTTAGATAATGTTGGCACAAGGGGAAGAGGAAGAGGAAGGCAAATTTTCAATCGAGCAACGATTGAATGTTTTAAATGCCACAAGCTAGGTCACTACCAGTATGAACGTCCTTCATTGGACAAGGAAGTTAATTATGCAGAATTTGACGAAGAAGAAGAAATATTGCTAATGTCTCACGTTGGGCTTCCTCAACATCAAACAAGCAAGGAAGATGCTTGGTTTCTCGATTCAGGATGCTCAAATCACATGTGTGGAGATAAATCAAATTTCAATGAGATTGATGAATCTTTTAGACATGTAGTAAAGCTTGGAAACAACACCAAGATGAACGTTTTTGGCAAAGGAAATGTGAAGCTGAATGTCAATGGTGTCACTCATGTGATACAAGATGTTTTTTACGTACCTGAGCTCAAGAATAATCTATTAAGTATTGGCCAGTTGCAAGAGAAAGGGTTAACCATCATGTTTAAGTCAGGAGGGTGCAATATATATCATCCTCACAAAGGATTAATCTTACAAATCAAGATGACTCCAAACAGGATGTTTATATTACCTGCAAGGATTTAAAAAAAAACGGAAATATGTTTCAACACCACAACACAAGAACTTCCTCATTTGTGGCATTGCAGATACGCTCATCTCAGCCACCAAGGTTTACAATTGCTTCAGAAAAGCGAGATGGTTCATGGCTTGCCTTTGCTGCCTACCTCTACAATTATGTGTACTGATTGCGTTCAAGGGAAGCAACATCGTGAGCCAATTCCTAAACAAAGTCATTGGAGAGCAACCCAAAAATTACAATTGATTCATGCAGACATTTGCGGTCCTATTACACCAGCATCAAATAGTCAAAAAAGGTACTTCTTATGCTTTATAGATGACTATTCTAGAAAAGCTTGGGTATATTTTTTATTGGAAAAATCAGAAGCATTCCATCATTTCAAGTGTTTTAAAATGCTTGTTGAGAAAGAAAGTGGTTTGGCTATCAAATGTTTACGTACAGACAGAGGAGGAGAATTCAATTCAGCAGAGTTCAACGATTTTTGTAAATTGAATGGGATAAAGAGGCAATTAACTACAGCTTATACTCCACAACAAAATGGAGTGGCCGAGCGTAAAAACAGGACGATGTTGAACCTAGTCAGATCAATGTTGTCTTCCAAGGGAGTTCCGAAAATGTTTTGGCCTGAAGCTGTGAAGTGGACAACATATGTTCTAAATCGATCCCCCACGTTGGCAGTTAAAGGAATGACACCAGAGGAGGCGTGGAGTGGTGAGAAACCTTCTGTTGAGCATTTTAGAGTATTTGGATGTGTAGGACATGCACGTATTCCAGATGCTAAGAGGACCAAATTAGAAGGTAAAAGTGTTAAATGTGTTCTCCTTGGTGTTAGTGATGAATCAAAGGGGTACAAGTTATATGATCCTGCATCAAGAAAAGTTTTAATAAGTCGGGATGTCATTTTTGAAGACGAAAAACAGTGGGATTGGAATACAGCCTCCAAAGAAAACTTGCAAGTAGATTCAGAAGGTGGAAACAACGAATTTTATGAATATGATCATACTGATGCAAACCCAACTGAGGAGAACGAAATTGAAGAGACTGATCAGATTGGAGATCAACTTGATACAACACAAAATGTTGTAGATGAAGATGGAAGAATAAGACATGCTCCAAGGTGGATGGAAGATTATGTGTCAGGAGAAGGACTGTCAGAAGATGAAGATATCGTGCATATGGCTTTGGTAGATTCTGCAGATCCAATATGTTTTGAGGATGCAGTAAAAAGTGCTAAATGGAGGCAAGCCATGGAAGATGAGATCACAGCTATAGAGAAGAACCATACTTGGAAATTAGTTGAGTTACCGAATGGTGCAAAGAAGATTGGAGTTAAATGGATATACAAAACCAAAGTAAATGAACATGGAGAAGTGGATAAATTCAAAGCTCGCCTCGTGGCTAAGGGGTATTCACAAAAGCATGGTATTGACTACAATGAAGTTTTTGCCCCTGTAGCTCGGATGGATACTATTAGAATGGTAATAGCAATTGCTGCACAACGAGGATGGAGTATCTATCAATTTGATGTCAAATCCGCTTTCCTACATGGAACCTTAACGGAAGACGTGTATGTTGCTCAACCAAAAGGATATGAGAAGAAAGGAAGTGAACATATGGTTTATAAACTCCACAAGGCTTTATACGGTCTAAAAGAAGCACCACGAGCTTGGTTTAGCCGCATTGAGTCTTATTTTGTTTGTGAAGGTTTTCAGCAAAGTCAAAATGAGCAAACACTCTTTTTCAAATGGAGCAAAGAAGGTAAGATTCTTATCATCAGTGTTTATGTAGACGATCTTATATACATAGGAAATGATGAGCTTATGATGAATCATTTTAAGAAATCCATGCAACAACAGTTTGAGATGACAGATTTAGAAAAAATGAGATTTTTCTTAGGCATTGAAGTGTTGCAATGTTCTAATGGGATTTACATATACCAAAAAAAATATGCTCAAGAAATTCTGAGGCGATTTGGCATGGAAGAAAGTAATTCTGTCAACAATCCTATTGTGCCAGGAAATAATTTATGTAAAGATGAAGGGGGAGTCAAAATTGACGAAACTCATTTCAAACAAATGGTTGGTAGTTTGATGTACATCACTACCACCCGACCAGATTTGATGTTTGTGGTCAGCTTAATTAGCAGGTATATGACTCAACCAACAGAAATGCATGCTAAAGTGGCTAAGAGAATTCTTAGGTATTTAAAGGGTACTGAAAATTATGGGATTCTATATAAAAGAGGAGGAACTGAGAAGCTATTGGGTTTTACTGATAGTGACTATGCTGGAGATGTGGAGGATAGAAAAAGTACATCAGGATATGTGTTCCTAATGAGTGAAGGCAGTGTTGCTTGGTCCTCCAAAAAGCAACCAATTGTCACACTTTCCACCACAGAAGATGAGTTCATTGCAACAGCTGGATGTGCTTGTCAAGCAATTTGGATGAGAAGGGTCCTAAAGGAGTTAGGATTGGATCAAACAGAAAGTACTCTGATAATGTGTGATAATTGCTCAACTATCAAATTGTCCAAAAACCCAGTTATGCATGGAAGGAGTAAACACATAGATGTAAGGTTTTACTTCCTCAGAGATCTCACAAGAGATGGGGTCATTGAGCTAGTTCATTGCGGAACACAGGACCAAATTGCAGATATTATGACCAAGCCTTTAAAATTGGATTCTTTTCTGAAATTTCGAAAACTGCTTGGAGTGTGCGAAATTCCAACTTTAAACAAAGTGCATGGGTGCAATTAGTTTAAGGGAGGGTTTGTTGAAATATATTTGTTGAGTCTGTTACGGGATTTGTTTTTTATTCTGTTATTTTGTTTGTGTCAGTTACAATTGTATTTCTGCTGTTATTTAAAGGCTTGGCTGCCATTCAATAAAATATTCATTCATCAATTTGTTTAAATATACTATATTAGTTAACATATGGTACGTTTTCTAAAAAATAAAAATTATAACAAAATGAACCATAATTTTCTTTAAAAAATAAAAACTAAAATAAAGAAAACATATATTTTTAAAAACTTAATATTCTAAGTTTAAGTTTGACAAACACTAAGGTAAATTATTGTGTTCAGAATATTGTTTGTTTTGAAAATATAACTTCATTATATTTTAGTTTTAAAAAATGCTTGTAGGGAAAAGGGTATATAAATTATCTTCATAAAATTTAATGTTGTGTTTGGAGTTTACAATTTCAGAAAGTAATTAATTTATTTGGAGATTTTGAAATTTTTTGAAATAAAACGACGGTGAAATGACTTAAAAAAATTGAAATTGAGAAATTTTAAGAATGTATTTTAAATAAATAAAATAGTAAAATTTGAAATTCACTCAACAAGGAAGAAAATTGAAATTTTACAAGTTGTGGAATTTCTCATTGGTCAAGATGAAAAACTTTTACAAATCCAAAAAGTCAAGTCACATCTTCAACTCAGGTCGAGTCGTTCTTACATATAGCTCGGGTCAATCCGACTCGACTATGATATCAGAACGACTTGACTCGACATTTGGCCAAAGCTGGCTCGTTTTTATCTATAGCCAGGAGCAACTCATCTTGGCCATCTGCCTAACTGACTCAAATCAACCTTTCACCTAAGTCGACTCAACTCAACAATTCAATTCGTCCAGCTAAGCTGGACCTTTGTCTCGAGTGACTTGACTCCACATTCGGCCCAAACCTACTCAGTTCTACCTTAGCCTTGGGCCTACTCGACACGTCCTTTAGGTGGTGCCAAATCGTATCAAACTTTAACTAGGGTTAACTCGTCTCGACTTAGCTTGACTTTCGGTCAAGGCCAACTTGTCTCAACCTCTAACCCAGGCCAACTGGTCTCAACTTACGATCAAGCCGACTTAGCTTAACCTTCTTCCCAAATAGGCTCGGTTCAACCCTCTGACTTTAGTCGACTAATCTCAAAATTCGGCCTAAATCGACATGGCTCGATCTTCAAGCCTGAGTGACTTGACATTGCCTTTGGCCCGGGCCTACTCGACTCGACCTTTGACCCGTGCATGCAAGTCTTGAACTTTGGCCCATTTTTTTAACCATTGGCTCGAGCCTAGTTGACTCAAAATTTTTCTTTAACCCATTTGACTCAACCTTGGATATGTGTCGACTCATTTTTAAACTTCGACCAAGATCGATTCATCTCGACTTATGGCCTTGGTCAACTCATCTAGAGCTTCGACCAAGGCTAACTTGTATTTACCTACGACTAGGGTCGACTTGTCTCAAACTTTGTTAAGGGTTGACTCACCTCAACCTTCCGTTAGGCCAACTCAGTTAAACCTTCTACCCAAGATGACTTTGCTCGGCCCAAGGCTCGTACTTTAACTTGGCTTACTCGGCTTGACCTTCAGTTCACCCCGACTATTCTCAACTTTCATCCTAATTCGACTCATCTTAATCTTCGGTTAAGGCAAACTTGTTTCAACCTTCGACTAGGCCCGACTAGTCTCAACCTCTGTCTAGGATCGACTAGTCTCGACCTTTGGCCCAAGCTGATTAGTATCAAACTTTGACTGATGCCAAGTAGACTAGACCTTTTACTGGAGTCAACTCTGCTCGACCTTTTGCGTAGTCAACTTGGCTCTACCCTTTGATTCAGCAAAAAATGAATAAATAAAATAAAATAGAGTACTTGTGGTACTCTAATCCTTCTACAAAGAGTTACAATATACCTTCTACAAATAGTTACTTGGACAAACCTAGCTTAACCTTCAATGCTGAAGGTTGAGTTAGTTTAGCTCGGGACGAAGGATGAGCGGAGTCGACCATGATCAAGGGTTTGGACGATTGGGTTGGATAAAGGTCAAAACTAGTTAGCTTATGCGGAAGGTCGAGCTGGATTAGCTCGATCCAAAGATCTAGCCAAATATTTTTAAAATAGAATTTTCCTTAACAGAAAAATTAATTTGCTTTTTCCAAAAAAAAAAATAATAATTGAAATTCAAGATATTTCAATTACTCCATCGAAACAAATTATTTAAGAAATAAAGATAATTCAATTGTAAGTAATTCAAATACCATGTATTTTTTTTAAATTGTTAAAATTTCTTATCTAAACACAGGGTAAAAGATTACATACTTTCGAACCAGAGAGTATTTGAATATTCTAAAAGTATTTGAGTATTTTAAAAGAATATTCAAAAACCTGTTACAATACTTTAACAATAGTAGAGTTATCAAAACGGGTAACCCGACTCGACCTGACTTGACCCACCATGGGTTGATCACTTAGTGAGCCAACTCAACCCGGCTCACTTATTAGCGAGCCAAAAAATTCGAACCCGACCCGGCCCACCACGGGTTGGTGGGTTAAATGGGTTGGCTCACGGGTTCACTTAATTAAAAAAAAATATTATTTTTTTTTTCAGTCAAAACTAAATTATAATTCTAATTAAAATCTAAATAAACTTTAATACAATCCAAATACAAACCAAAATCACAAAAATACAAATTATCTATGTGTTGGCTAAAAAAATTAACCTAACATAACTCAAATGCAAAGCCCAACTTAACAAAAAAATACTTATGCGATCCTTTATTTGCGGGTTGGTGAGCCAATCCGGCTCACCACCGGTTCAACCCAAGTGAACCGAGTTCTAGGTGAGCTGCGTCAAAAATCAACCCATATTACAATTTGTAAAAAAATTTTAATCAAACCTGATCGAACTTGTGATGAGCCAAATTGACTCACGAGTTCCAACACATTTTGATAGTTCTAAACAATAGAATAAATATTGAGATGCCAATTTTAAAATTCAGATATTGTCTATGCAAATATTTAATGTGAAATAATAAGAAAATAAATTTCAGTATTTGAATATTCTAAAAAGTATTTAAAAGAATATTCGAAAACCTGTTGCAGTACTTTAACAATAGAATAAATATTGAGATGCCAATTTCAAAATTAAGATATTGTCTATGCAAGTATTTTTGTTTCGTTAATCTAAATTATTTAGGAGATTGAAAAAATAATGATGAATTATACAAATTTATGTGTTTATTATTACTAAATTAGACTTGTCCATTTTAGCAGCACTAAACGCCAAACCAAACAAACGTTAATTTGTTGAAACTTGTCGTTAACGACAAAGGTGTGAATGAAACGGCACTGCTTAGTTAAATGAAACGGCAAAGTGTGAGACACTTAGAGCGATTGCGTTTCTTCTGAAAAAATCACGTGTCGCGTTCATATTACCCATGTTTCTTACAACTAGCATAGTTTCGTTTGAAAAAAATAGTTTATAAGATAATTAGTTTTAACCTAATTATTGGTCTACTATTTTTTCTAAAATGGTTTAAACCATATATGATATGTTGATCTTAATTTATTGATTTAACTGCGTGTAATAGTTCTTTTTAACTAAAATTTTGGTTAAAAATGGATATAGAGATATAGAGGTTAAATAAGTAAATAAAGTATACACCATAAAGTAGTTACAAAATTTAATCATTATTATTAATTGTTATAGATGAAATAATGTGTCTTAGTTAAATTTTCTTTTGCATCTTAACTTTCTAACTATTCTTTTCATTTTTTATAGAATAGATGAATGTAGTTAGACGAGTTATGAGAGGAATAAATTTTATTGTTGAGTTTGTTGATTATGAGATGAGTTTTGGGTGTAGTGTCTGGCTATTAAATGTAGGTTAACTACAAAAATATTTTAGACCTCAAATTAGTAATACCTAAAAATAATAGTATGAGAAGTGAAAGAAAAATGATTTAGTATTTCTTTTCATAAATGCTTATATTTAGAGATCTTTTGGACTCCACGTATAAAACTAAGTAATAGAAAATAGATTTGATTTCTTACTTGCACTCCTTCCACTCTATTTAACTAAGGTGATTGACTAGTTTTCATACTTAATTGAGTTCCAATATTTGTGATAATCGAAATGTAATTATGATATACTCGAGAGTAAATAAGTATAAGTCCTCCACATTCAGAAGTATATTAAATAATTAATCGAGTAAATAGTCACTTGGTTGTCCATTTTAGCGGTATGAAAGAGTTTTGTAATATAAACTCTTTAAATTGGTATTATTGGTTCATTTGTCTAGTGAGAAGCTACAAGTTGTTGTGACACTCCATTCCTTGACTCTCATCTCGTTATCCAGTCTCACACCAATGATGAGAGCTTCATACTCAATTTAGTTGTTGGTTGTCTTGAAGTCAAATAATTTAATTAGGTCCTTCAAATATAACACCAACTCCATTTTCCTTTTTATTTGAGGAGTCATCAACGCTTAAGGCCCATCATTTGTGCTTTTCGTTGAGTTTAGACATCCCAGCAAAAAAGTCTATTAGGAACTACACCTTCATGATCCTCGACTTTCATATTGTAGTTTGAGTTATGACAATTGTATCGACCACATTACCATCCTCCCTATTAATTCAATTTTATTTAACCCTTAGCTTGTAACTATAATATCAAAACTATGAAAATAAAGGAATAACCGTCTTGTTGACAGAATGAGGAAGAGGACGAGCTTCTCGATACCACTACTTGGCAAGTTGAATGCTTTGTTCATGAAGTTGATATATTTTTTAAACATTCATCGTAAAATTGGAGAGGAAACAAATAAGTAGATGATGAAAATTGTGTTTTATGGTGTACTAACGAGTAAAGAGGCAATGTCATGCTTGATGTTTAGGGACATCTCTTTACACTTGTGTTTCTAATCAAATTTTTGTGAACCCTTATTCAACTTGAAATAGGCTTGACATTCTTCTCCAACTTTGGGAGGAGTTAAGATAGTGAGGTAAGTTTATTGTTCAAACATTGAGCTTTTTTAATGTTGTTGTGGCTCCTTAAGGATAACATGGTTGCATACTTGTTAGGGTTTACTTTTGCACCTTTGTTGTGTAATAAAATCTAAAGAATTTTACACCACCTACACCAAAAAACACTTTTTTTTTTCTTTTTAAAATTTAGTCTTATGTTTTGTTGTCGTACCTTATTGAAGACCTTTTCTAAGTTTTGAGGGGATCTTCGATGATGATTGACTTAATGACCATGTCACCAACATTGACATCAATCGTTTTATCAAAGAGCTCCTAAGAGACTTCATCCAATACCATTGGTATATATTGTGCTTGAATTTTTCAAAATGAGGGAATAAATTTATGACAATAGTTGGCTCCATATATTATTAGTGCCATATTTTATTCTTTTCTAGGTACATTATAAATTATTATACCTAGAGTAAGCACCTAAAAATTGAGAGTTCACATTTTGTGTTGTCGACTAGTTTTATAAAGGATATGTATCCTCACCTATTGTTGAACTATATGTTCATGACCACATAAGTGAACTATGAGGTGTAGGGGAATTCTCTTTTACCTTTAATGATAAGTTAACTTTTTACTCTATCATTTGTCGATGTTCCTCTCATAACTTTCCTTTTCATTAGGTGTCATTAGTTTGGCATAAGGAATGATAATGAGTTTAAGATGCTAACATTGAAGATTTAAGCAACACTTATTGATTTAATTTAATGCTCCCAACCACTTGGATTTAAAGATGGATGTCTAGAAGAGTTGACCTTGTAGTTAATCTTGTTTTGAGTTGTAATTCTTAGGTTTAGGTTGTGTTTGGGTGAGTATGTGATGCTTGATATTGTGTTATTTGTTGTGCTATAGTTGTTTTCAAACGATTGCAATTTATTAAAATTGATTTTAACTCGTTGCAATGTTCACGACCTTTCTAGAAACACAAGCTTAAACATTTCAATTGGTTAAAATCCTATAGCTTTTGTTTAGGTCAAATTCGCCAAGTTTCAACCAATTGATTTAAATATTTTCAACAACTTATTTTATATTGTTTTAATACGTTAAAATAGATTTCAACATTTTTATTTTATCAATTCAACATAATTTGTCTCTATGTTGTCTTAAATAGTAAATTCAAAATAGTTGTTTATGTATTTTTCTTTTTACCCATTTGAAAAGCGAAAAGATCTTTCTTGTAGTTCTCTTTAAAATATTTTCTAAAGGTTAAGATTCAAGTGTTGGATCTCATTCTTATTTTGAATTTGACATTACTTTTAGAGGGAGTTATTCTTTGTACTTTATTTTTCAAGTGATTTTGCTTCATTTTTTTTCTATGCTTTTTGTGATTGGTTTCTTAACTAGGGTCCGCTTGGCCTTGCGTAAATCAGATATCTTGTCCTAGGCTACTCTCTTCCCTTCTTCGTAAGGTATGCTCAAGAAAATGAACCCAAAGACCAAATCAATGTAACTTACACTTTTCTTTGAAATGAGGCTGTTATAGAGGCAAAGGCTTTTGCAGTTCCAGAGGGCTCTCCCAACAGACTTAATGTATGTTATAGCTCCATAAAGTGTGAGTTTGGCCTCGGGATAGAGAGAAAGCTATGAGTTCTCGTTGTCTTTCGACCCCTTCCTTTGGCCACGTTTACCATCTCTTGTGATAGGATTTCACAAAAGATTGCAAGAAATCTTATAGGATTCAAGATTTTATGTTGTGTAGTATTTCTTATTTTTCTTGTAAGGAACTTGTAAAAACTAAAATTAGTGGGTTGGTCACTAACAAATTTAAATTTTAAATTTGTTGGTCTACAACAAACCTAAGATTTAAGTCTATTGGTTGATAACATGTTTAAAATTTAATTATGTCAGATCTAAATATGATGTACAACAGACTTAAAAAACTAGAAGTATAAGACTTAAAAGCCCTATTGTGTAATAGTGATAAAACTTTGGTGCACTACTTGGTTCATTAATTGAAAATTTACCATGTACTTTCCAAAAGTAAGTCAATTTTCTTCATATTCAACTTGAGGGTGAATGTTGACTTCTTCTACCAAGGTTGATTTTTCTCTGTCTTCTAATTACTAGTGACCTCCATTGTTTCAACTTCAGTAGTGTCATGTCAATAGTAATTTTATATAAGTTAATTTTTTCTCTTCAAATCCTAATTTTATATAAGCTAAAATCCTTGAAATTTTATAAAATTTGAGTAAAGATTTAGTTTCTAATCTTAATTATTGTCCATATTAATATTAAATAAAAATAAGAACTTATACGCAGAAAGAATAATAAAAAGACTAATTTTGATTAATTTTAAAAAATAAAAATATAATTATGAACAAAATATAAAGAATCAAAGTAGACAACTCACCTTAATAAAAAAAAATCAAAGATGTATAAATAAACAATAGGGCAAATAGCAATTTATACAATGTGTGTATAAATTTCTGGTATACATATATGATATAGAATTATTGTGTGTACAATAATTCCAAGCACTATTATTGTTAGAATGTGGAAGAGAACCGTGTAATAAATAATGATTAAAGTTAAACTAATTGGGAAAAAAAAAAAAAGCAGGCGACAAAGGTGCAAAAAGTCATCCACTACCTGAAATAAAAAAAATAGTCCAATGTTTGTAATATAGTGATAAAGTAGGGGTGTTTGATTATTCTTAGAACAACACCTTGAAATAAGTCCACGTACATCTCTTGTAATGTGCCTATATATATATGGTGTTGGAGCTTGCCATAGATCACAGAAGAGTGACACCAATTTTAAACGCAAATTGCTCTCTCATAAAACAGTTTATCAGAAAGGAGGAAGAGAAAGTTAAGCAATTCTACAAAGTTATCTCTCTCTCTCTCTCTTGAAACCTTTAAATCAAGATCATCATGGAATGGAGAAAGTGCTACTTGGATGTGATATTGGTGCCTTTGGGGTTTCTTACAAGCATTGGCTACCATTTCTGGCTGTGGCATAAGGTTCGAACTCACCCACACACAACCATCATTGGCATCAATGCCAGTGGTCGTAGAAATTGGGTTAATGCCATGATGAAGGTACATATCTTCTTTCTTTTCATATTTTCTTTTTTGTTAATTCTCCATTCATTTTCCAAAGTATGTCTTGAAAATTCAAGTATAAATGGAAAAATTGAACGTCTTATAATAAATAAGACTTATAAATTTATTTTGGGTTGGAAGTGATATATATATATAGTTTTATTAATATACCCATGGGTGTGATCCTTTTTTACCATTACTTATTATCATGATTTGTTTTTCAAGTCATTACAAGAACTTTTGCTTCACACGGTTAAATGCCCGATAGAAACTTGTCTCAGATTGTAACTTATGTGGCAAATGAAAAATTGCAGGTTAAAAGGTTAATTTATAATTGTACCAAAAATAAATGACGTGTTAGTGACATTCTTTTGTAATTACTAGTAATAATTTTACAAATCTTACACGCGTTTTTGCCTATTAAAAAAAAAGAAAAAGCAAATCGTACATCCGTTAAGCTTAATTTAGTTGTTGGAAAAGGTTAATTTCTACAGTTTTCTTTGGTCTTGATCTATGTTCTATGTTAACTCTAAATTGTTAATCTGTAAATACCATCATAAAAATATAAATTTGGTATAATGAGTGAAAAGGTCTTAGATCCCAAATTAGGATGCCGATATTTTTTTGTATATTACTTTATAAAATACTTTGAATTTAATTACTAGGTCATATATATTATCATACAATTTATGAAAATATAAACACCTAAATTTCATAAAAAGTGTAAACATTTTGATACCAGTGGTTTTGAGTGCTTTTTCTTCTTCTCTTTTTTAAATTGATGGTACTAAGGAAGATAATAATCACATAAAGTAAAGCCCTGTTAGAAATATTAAACTATATTAAAATTGAGTTTTAAATAAGTGTAATATTTATAGACTTTAATAATATTTACTGAGATCAATTATATACTAAATAGGTGATTTAGAGTGAATTACCACTAAATAAGACTGTTTTTACAATTTAGCTAACAATTTTACACTTCAAAAAATAAAAAAGAAATACAGCAAAAAATAATTAGTTATATTACGATAATTCTGATTGGTGAAGGTATGAGAACAGTGTATTATATTCTATACCTTCGGTTTCAGCATTTCAGGAATCATATTTTTCTGTATAAAGTTTTGGCAATGAACACTATCTATTACCTTGTATTGGAATATTTATGCATATATCATTTCCTTGGAGAATAAGTTCATGGAATAATTCCACTGAGGATATTGCAAGTTAACTAATTTCATATTCCTTGGCATTTAGCATTTATTTATTTATTCTTGTTCTGGATACATATAAATGCCCCTTTAACAAACCATGCATAAACAGAAAAACACAGAATGTTCTTATGGTGGTTAACAGAGTATCCATAAATAGATAAATTTCATGACAAATCCACGAATTAATCATAATATATTCAAAGATATACGTGCATAACAATGCTTTAGAAATTAGATTTAAATATATTAAATTTTTACTCCATTTTTAATTTTAATATTTATAAAATTTAATTGTATGTGTCATCCTCATTTTTGTCAAATTGAAAAATTCTTGTACACTGTTATTAAATTAAATACAAATTAATTAATTTTTATATTATTATTTTAAATTTTAATATTTAAATTGTACACATACATGTAAGAACACGTCTGTCTCCTTAAGTTTATAAAAATATATTCAATAAATTTTATTTAATATATATATATATATATATATATATATATATATATATATATATATATTACTATCTAATAGTTGAATTGAAAATTTATATCACTAAATTTATGTCTAAAAGATCATATATACTCCATTCATATTTATCAAAATCAACAAAATATATAATTATGAACTATTTAGTTGTAAGTTTAATGACATTTCATAAAAATTAATATATATACAATCAAAGTATTATGTGATTACATTTTAAAAGAAAGTATTTTATAAAAATTATGTGTATGAGTTGAACTTTCTCATATATACACACGTGTACTTAGGAATGTCAAAAAAATCCGTATCCATGGTATTTGCGAATAAAATTCGCAACGGATAGGAAGTTGATATTAAAAATGGATACCTGCGGATAACGAATACGAGTATTTTTTTATACCCATGTGTTAAAGGGGCAGGTACGGGTATTATAGTATCCGTACCGTAGATACCCGTACCCGCTATATTTTAATTTAGATTAAAAAAATTTAAAAAAAAACATGATTAAAACATTAACACATTGAAATCAAATGAGTTATTCTTTATCAATTGGTTTTAAAAGAAATCTTTATATCTTTGTAAACGGTCATTCAACACTATTTAAATGAGTTATATGTACTTTGTTTGGAACTTATAAATTTTATGTATTTATTATTATTTGAATTTATGATTAAAATATATTGTTAAATATTAATTATTTTTTGTAAATATCTGTGGATACCCATAGATACCGTGAATATTAAAAAATATGTAGATATCCATATAACAAATACCTGCACAAATATAAATATAAATACTGGACAAATATTTATTTAACAGATAAAATATAGATAGATATCCTGCGGGTACATATATCACAACCTGAAAAACAAATCAACATTATTCGGATTTAGTGCGTGCTGAGTCGTGAACAACATGCGGTGTTTCCTAATCTTTCTTATTCCTTAAAAACGTTGTCCCACGATGCAATGTCCCAAGATACAAAAAAAAAAGTTATCTTTTAAATCATAATTAAACGAACATAACTTCAACTATATATCTAATTTCTTAAACAGTGAGAAAAAGAATAACTATATTTGCGAATTCTTCACTCTATGCATATAACAAGTCTTGTCATGGTACGGAAACATATCCTTTAATTTTTAAGAATATTAAAACAAATCTCAAATCTTATCTTATTTACCCAAACCAAATCTGTTATATTATGTGAATGTTCCCCAACAAGAACATTCACCAGGTCTTTTCATCATTCCTAAAGTAAAAGAGAGTGTGATTGTAACCATTAACCATAGTTATATTATTTATAAATCTTTTTCGTATTCCTTTTAATAAAATGAAATTATTGCATTATTATGTTGGTAATTTTTATCGTGTTGCTTATTTATCTAGTTCTCGAAAAATATTTTTCTTATATTAGTTATAATTTATCCCCATCACCAAAGCATGGTTATTATTTTGAACAATAAGTCTAAAAACATATTTTTTATGATATTTTTATCATAGCACATAAAGATAAGTAATTTTATTAAATAATAAATAAAATAGTTAAAAAGAGAATTAAATGCATTGTTATTAACAAATACAACATATATTTTACCCAGAGACAATATATTAAAAAAAATTAACTATTAATATTTTTGGTTTTTCTTCCAAGTGAAAATAGTATATTATCATTTGCTTCCTATAACAAAAAAGAAAGAAAAAAAGACAGAGTAGCATTTGTCCTTGTATGATCTTCTGTTTACTTGTACGTTTCCAATTAATAATTATTGTTTCATAAAATGAAGAGCATTGATTAATCTGGGATTGAAAATTGTACTCAAATTTTTACAATAAATATATCTCTCTCTCTATATATATACTATTTATTCTCAGGTATTATTAAATAGTCCCTCCATATTTGTATACAACAAAAACACATTTTTAAAAATTCAAGTAAATTCTAAATTTTTTATTTTATTTAAGATAGTTTTGGAAAGCATCCCAATTTGAATTAATATTTGATTAAAGTATGACCATCCTTTAAACATTCCTTTCAGGGTCTGAGAGATTATTAATATTAGATGATTTAACTTTTTGTTTTTTTGTTTTGAAGTGTTTAGAAGTTGGTAATTGAAATTTATATGTTGATTAACACAGGACAATGAGAAGAAAAACATCCTGGCCGTACAATCACTGAGGAACACAATCATGGGTGCTACTCTAATGGCGACAACTTCCATTCTCCTCTGCTCAGGCCTAGCAGCAGTGATAAGCAGCACCTACAGCGTGAAGAAGCCACTGAGTGATGCTGTGTATGGAGCACATGGAGAGTTCATGGTGGCCCTCAAATACGTGACTCTCCTCACAATTTTCCTCTTCTCATTCTTCTGCCACTCTCTCTCCATAAGGTTCATAAACCAAGTGAACATCCTAATCAACACCCCTCAGGACCCCATGTCTCTGGTCACCCCACAGTACATCAATGAGATTCTGGAGAAAGGTTTCATTCTCAACACTGTTGGCAACAGACTCTTCTATGCAGGACTCCCTCTGCTGCTATGGATCTTTGGCCCTGTCTTGGTCTTCCTCTGTTCCCTCACCATGGTCCCAGTGCTCTACAATCTTGACTTTGTCTTCACCACTGGGAAGGGAAAGGTGGAGGCCAACCAAAACAGGGATTTTGTATGAGGTTACTGTGTCAATATCTCATGTAACAATAATGGAGAATTAGTTAATTTGTATTATGTGGGGTGACTCGATGAGTGAGTGAGGAGTGAAGTAGGTCTTTCTCCTCATTTTGATAATAAAAAATGTGCATGTATGCTTTCCCCACTGGAATGAGCTTTTGTGATGTTGACGATGATCAGTAGTTTCTATAAGTTAGGTTGTGAATAAAAAGCATACCTTGTGCATAGTTTTGATTTGCTTGGCATGCACTTTGGTTGGATGAATAAAATAAAAGGTTGGGATGCTTTTTTCTCTACCTCAATTAATTACAATGGTGCTAATTATTTGATATATTCTTAATTAATTAAAAAGTTCTTTATCCACTTTATGAAGTTTCATGTTAAAAAGTATATATGTACAATCATTTCTATAATGTTAATGTTGTACTATGATAATGTTTTTTATTGATATCGTGCAGCGAAATGTCTAACGTTATAATGTTGTACTATGATAATGGTTTTTATTGATATCGCGCAGTGAAATGTCTAACGTTTGGAAAAAATCAAGGGGTGAATTGGTTTTTAATATTAAAATTAATACTTTAAATTTTTTTTAAAATTTTACCGATTAATTTAATATTAGTTCTTTTAAATGCAACAGTAGATACAATAAAGAGATAAGGAAGAAGATTTAACACAAATATTTATACTGGTTTAGATCAAAAAATCATACGTCCAATTGTTAATCTCTTTAAACAAATAGATTAACTCAATCACTAAAAATATCAGATTATAATCAGATAATAAAAGAATAGAGAAAAGAAAACACCTCTCTTGAAGACACAAGAGATGAAAGAATTTTGTCTAAATGACACAGAGAACTCGACCTAGCTTTCCTAGCAACAACAGCAGCACTCAATCTCCTAGAAACCCTCTTAGGAAAAGTTATTGCTCTACCCACATTAGGCTTTTCAAAGCTTTTTCAAGAACACTCAGAGAACTTCTTTGCAAACACAACACTAGGACTCTAGCTCTCAAAAAAGGTAGTTTTGAAGTTGAACTGCAGTTCTTTAAATAGGGGTTTCGAAAATTAGGTTAAAAGCTGAACAGATATGTTCCAACGGCCAAGGATAATTGATTATTACTTATGATAATCGATTATTCCATTAGGTTTTCTGAAAACAAATTTTGAACAGGATAATCGATTATCCTGGGAGATAATCGATTATTCCAATAGAATTTCGAAAAATAAAATTTTGCACACATAATCAATTATCATTAGTGATAATCGATTATCACTGCGTTTTTTCCAAAAACGAGAGAACCTAGAGAGATGAAGTTTATGTTGCTGATTCTAAGTTAAGTAAAACTACTTTACAACAATACTTAATTTATTTTACAAGATAACTTTAAATATTTAACAATTTGTCTTCATTCTTGCTTGATCATCATTCAAAATCTCTAGGCTTCCTTCTTTTGTCAACATTTTTGTTTGTTTTTCTTCTATTTATTACTTTTTACATCTATTAATAATAAAAAATGAAAGTATACAAAATTATATTATTTAAAGTATTATGTTTTATCACATAAATAGCTGCAGTTTAATCTCATGCTTTTATTTAAAGTGTTTTAATACCAACTTCTCCATAAAAAAAATAATTAAGAAAACAAAATCTAAAACTAACATATAAACTAACACAAAAAACGCATACAATGTCACAAAAAACACATACAACGTCACCCAGAGGATGTCAAGCAAGCATAACACCACATTAAACATGATTCGTAACATTTTTGTAACTTTTTGTACAAAATTGACATCAATTCCTTCTTGTTCCGATGCCAAAAATGAATTAAACGCCGGCCTACCTAGTCTCCAACGTCAACAATTTAAATGATGTCGGTCCCTATCATGCCCGACTTCATAAGCTTTCTAAAACTTTACAAGAAGTAGCACAAGTCTTATTTTGCTGCACTACTCCTTTGTGGTTTCTTCTCAAGCTTACACAACGACTTCGACGACAAGCTCCGAAGGTGTTTTTGGCTTCCTTTGACTCACATTCTAGTTGTTACCATGTATAAGAAGTCTTTTTTATTTTTTTTTTTCGTTTTGACCGAATGGTCTTCCTGATTAGTACATTTTCAAGCTTCCAAGGTCAATCTGCATCCACAACGATGAGGCCCCTAAGATGGGGTTTTTTTTTCACTACTCTTGTCATGTGCTTTCGTTGTCAACTTTGGTTTTTGATATAAGGTTAGTTCTGGATGAAAATACATTGCATTTTGGTTATATATGTTGATTGCATGTGATGCCATTGGTTATATTTTGTCTTTTCCATTAGTTCAAGTAAATCCAAATTAATTAAAATCTGGATTACTAGCACAATGTAGTCCAATAAATGAAAATACACTAATAATAGACAATTAGGTAATAATAAACAATCAAGATGGGTACATAAAAGAAAGAAAGTTAGGGGAAATAAGGGCTCTTTACCTAGCTCAACATGACTTGGAACAAGCCTAACTTGACTTGACTTGGACTTGATTTATCTTGACCTAACGTGAGCTCATCCTAACCGAGGCAATATTGACAAACTTGAGATGGTGTCAACCTAAATTAACATGTCTTAAGTCCAACTCAACTTTCTTAATTTGGATTTGAATTGAATAAATATTATTTATGTATTATTTTTTAATCGTTTTCTTTACTCTAAAAATTAACTTATGGGTTGATTCTAACCCATGAAACTTTTATCGTCATTTTAACTTTATAAACATTTTGCTTTTTGTGAATTTTATTACATTAAGTCATGTGGATCATAGCGAATATTGAACCAATGCCATTTGGAATATGTTTGTTTCACCATTTGAGCATCCAAATGTTCGTTGAAGAGTCATTGAAAATCACACTCACTTGTTTGAATTTTATTTATTTTTTTCTTACGTTTTGTTGAGTCAAAGATGCCTAAATGGTCGTTGCATTCAAAGCAACACCAATTGTGTTTTTTTATTGAATGAAGTTTTACTTTTCCTTTCTTCCATTTAAATTTCAACTACCCACGATAAGTCTTATTACTATCAACATTATTGTCACCTACCTACAATATATATGAGCATGAGAATGATGATCATATAAGTGAAGAACAATCATTACTTTATCTGTTACCTCTTCAACAGATATGGATCATGTTCGAAACTCAATTAGAGATCGAATTATAAGTTATACGTAACTTATATTATATTGATTTTGATATTATATTTTCCTGTCTTATATTTATATTTTAATATTTTATTTATAATATGTATTTCTTTTCCTCCGATGCAATTGTAACATCCCATTTAATAGTTTTTTAAGCTACTAAACAAAACATTATATTATGATCTAGCAAAGCAGATAGTCAGAATAAGCACACATGAGTTTAATACAGTCATCCCAAGTAACCGTTTAAATGTCCAACTACTAGCATGACCTATGCTAAGGAAAGGATATAACATGTATGTTCCTGCAGAGAACAAATAAGATATGTCAGACACAAGCGTTACCTTAACCCAATCCATAATCTCCTTAGTAGGCTTCCTCTCGGCTGGTATATGTCGTTTGGGATATCTCGGTGTGGACTGGTTTGGACCCGAGAGGGGTTACCTGCGGAAGAGACTCCAATGCTCAAGTCAGCAAAAACTCTCAGAAAGTCAAATCTCGTAATTAAGGGAGTAATGAATGCGTACCTTTAATTGCTGAAGTCCATACATATTTATAGATTATTAATTATGCTTAGCCACATCATGGGCTGGGCCCTTGTTTGGGCCGTAGGTGAGCCTGGGTCTTGGGCCAGGCCTCTTAGAACGATTATTGTGGGCCCTTAGGGGCCTTGCGGGTAGTGCTCTGAATTTGTCAAGTTCTTGCTTAATCATCCTAAGTTAGCGGCTTAGGCCGGTTACCCTTTAACGGCTTAGGCCGAGTATTGTTAATCATTCATACATGGTGATTACTTGCATCTTTGGGGGCTATATAGGCGGCTTTTATGGCTATAGTCGGGTTAAACCGGTTGGGTGTGGTACAATAGTCCCCCGATCGGTATAGCTATAGCAGAAAAGGATTAGAAGCGTGTTTGGCTAGGCCGGCTCGGTGTGGTACACCAGTCCCTCAGCCTTTAAGTGTGAGGAATAGTGTTAAGGCTTGGTATCTGAATAGGTTTGAGATAGGTGAAGAGGTGGCAGATGTCAGATGTCTAATCAAAAGGGTTTTGCGTCGTCATTTTTGAGCATTGTGACCTTTGGTGTGCATTATGATGCTTCATATGGGTTGTGACTTTTGGCGGGAAAATGTTGTGTCATTTGGAATCATCGCTTATAAATGCGGATTGCATGGAGAGTTTGTTTTTGTTGGCTTATTTGTAAGAATTCTGAAATCAGAGATTTGCGTGCATTAGAACTGTCCGACTAGTCTCTTGTATCTGCCGGCATATTTCATTCTCAAAAAGGTATGTCTAGTACTAGTGATAATGTGTCGTTGTCATCGTCAAGTAGTGGGAGTATGCGGTCTAGAGAGAATGTAGGTAGGCATCTTGAGGAGGGGAGTGTTAGCCCAATGGATGTGGTGGGGAGAATTCCAATGGAGACGATAACTGAAGTGAGGGAAGACCCTCCCGAGGAGATAGCGGAAAGTAGCTGGCCAGCCAAGGCCGGTTACGATTGGGTTGTGGCTGATGTTCGAAACCAGTCGTCATTGTTCCAATGGTCCAAGTTGCTGAACTCATGCTGAATTGTACTCCTGTGATATAGTGTCATTGGAGCGGGTGAGCGTTGTTGAGCGTGTTTGTCATGGGCAAGAAGGAGCTACCGACAAGTTTTTTTTATATGTATATGTGCCATTTTTCACAACTGCATGTTAGGTTGTCGCTAGACGAATTTGCTATGGGGGTGCTCCGCCTATTAAACGTAGCGCCTACTCAACTACATCTAAACAGTTGGGCGTACTTGCAGGCCTTTCGTGTCCTTTGTCAATCGTTGTATCTGCAGCTGTCTCCCCTTGCATTTTTATACTTTTACGACACGAGGCCTCGACAACCGACAACATGGCTATCCTTGGTGAGCAGGCCGAGTATAAGCAGGTTGGATGCATTTACGCAATTGTTCAAACACTTCAAAGATGGGTTTTTCAAAGTTGTAGTGAAGGAGGGAAGGAGGTCGCATTTCCTCAACGCAGTTGGGAGTACCAAATTCCCTTTTAGCTGGATGGGTAACCCTTGGCGGTATAAGGATATGAGTACCGATGAGTTATCGGCAGCGGATAGGGAGGTGGTGGAGGTGCTGATGAAGTTTACGGATAGATTGTCCACTAAGAGCTTAGTTAGGGTTTATAATTTGATTCATCCGATAATTGATATTGAAGGTATCTGTTTGTGATTTCAACTGTTTCAATGTGTCTAAGTTAAACTAATCAAACTTTGGTGTGTTCAATGCAAAACAAATGGCTCAAGTTGGGAAGAAGAATTTGACCATTTTCCAAGCGCTGAGGAAGGAGAAGGCTGTTAAAGCAAAAGTGGCAGAAAACACTGAGGTCTTAAATTTACAAGAGTCATTGGTGGAGGTGCATGTACATGGCGGCACCAAGAGGAAAGCCGAGTTGCCGACCAGGCGTGGCAGAGGCAAAGATGTTAAGAAGGTGAGGGCTGCCTTGTTAGGGCAGGGGTCATCTAGTGGCGCTAAGGGGCCGGAAGCCGGTTTGATTGAGTTGCTAGAGACAACCGTTAGGAAAGATATTGAGATTAACATGACGGAGACGCTGATTAACTCCATTGATAGTGTGGAGTCGGAACACCTGGTGAGGACGATGGTGGAGTTTAGCAACAAGGCTTTAATATTGGATCGCTGAGTTGGGTCGTTGTACCGAAGAGAGCTGAAGGAAGGGAATCGCGAGAAGTTGGAGGAGCTGCAAGGAAAGGTTGACAAGTTTACGGAAGAAAAAGCTGCATGAGAGAAGGAGAGGGAAGAGTGGAAGGAGGAGAAAAAGAGGTTAGGGACCTGGAAGGTTCGCTGCTTGGACTCAGAGGAGAAGCTTAAAGGGAGGATAGCCGACCTTGAGGCGGACTATGACGAATTGAAAGAAAAACATGAAGGGGTAGAAGTCGAGCTCGAGGAGTTGAAAAGCTGCATCATTCAAGAGCACATCAATGGGTTTCAGAAAGGGGTGAGGCAGGCGGCCTTCTTCTGCAAGAAGGTTGATGTGGTGGATCCAAGGTTTGATGTGAACAAAGATGTAATGGACGGCCAGCTCATCGATGAAGCCAAGAGCCACCCTAGAGAGGAGGTAGAGAAGGCCATGGCGGATGAAGATGCGAATGTGGGGGCGATCGTGGAGGGTGAAGGCGACAAGGCGGCTTAGGGTGTAGTTTTATGATTCCTATTGCTAATGAATCCTAAGTTTGTAATAACTCGTACAATATTTTTCATTACTTTTGAATGTGATGCATACTTGTGGATATGTTTGTTATGGTTGTTTGACGATAACATTCATGATAAGAACGCGCTTATTTGGTGATGTTGTTATGCATGTTATACGCTATGTTTTATGTTTATTTGTCTGGATATGTGTTATTGTTGTTGTTTGTTTGGTTAATGGGAGTAGTCGACCCAGGCCGCTTAAGGGTGGGGAACTAAAAACGAATTAAACATTAAGTTAAGGGTGTTCGACCCAGGCCGCTTACTTGTGGTAAGGGTGGGGAACTAAAACGAATTAAACATTAAGGCAAGGAGTGGACGTGAGGTTAAGAACCATTTGTTTTATTTATGAGATTTGGGGTGCCTCGTTAAAAACTCCCTGGCCAAAACCCTCCTTAGGGAAAAAAGACCAGGTGAGGAAAAAAAGTACACCCAGGGTTACAAGTATGTGTTACAATACATGTCTTTAACTAAAATAAAACTTGAGATGGGACACATTCCTTGTATTGGGTATTTCTTCCCCTGATAATTGTTCAAGCTTATACGCGCCTCCTCTAGCATCTTCACGTATTCGGTACGGGCCGCCCCAATTGGCGAAGAACTTGTCATCCTTCTTTCTTACACCACTGGCCATTCTCCAAACTAAGTCTCCCTTTGCAAACGATTTTGGCATAGGTTCGCATTATATTTTCTGGTCGCTCTCTGTTTGGTAGCTAAGTTGCGTATCTGGGTTTTTTCTCTTAACTCAGGTAGGAGGTCGAGGTGGGTGCTCATGTTTTGATGATTTTGGACTAGGTCGTATAGTTCACGGCGTAGAGATGGTTCACCAATTTCAACTGGTATCATGGCGTCTATGCCGTATACTAGGCTGAACAGATATTCGTTTGTTGCTGATTGAGGGGTACACTTGTAGGCGCACAACACTTCCATTAATTCTTCTGGCCATCGGCCCTTGGCGTTGTCCAACCGTTTACGCAGTTCTACTAGTATAACCTTATTTTCTGCCTCGGCCTGTCCATTGGTATGTGGGTGTTCAACAGAGTTGGTTACATATTTGATGCCTAGGCTAGTATAGAATTTAGCGAGTTCTTTGTCTATAAACACCCGGCCATTATTGGTGATGATTGTATGTGGGACGCCATATCGGCTTATAATATCCTTCCAAACGAATTGTTGGACCTGTTGGGCTATAATGGTGGCTAATGGTTTGGCTTCTATCCACTTGGTGAAGTAGTTGACGACTACTATCAAGAATTTTACTTGGCCTTTTCTCGGGGAGAAAGGGCCGAGAATGTCCCTAGTATGGAGAATATAGAATGGAGTTGTTCTTGTTTTTGATGGATGAGGTTGCCATGTTTCTGGCAAGGTATGCATCTTTTGACAAAAGCATGGCAATCGGCCTCCATGGTCGGCCAAAAGTAACTGGCGTGAAGGATTCTAGTAGTCATGGTGCGTGCGCCAGAATGATAGCCGCATATGCCTTCATGTAACTCTTTAATGATGTTCTGAGCTTGTTCTGCAGTGACGCATTTGAGAAGTGGTTGGTTGTATCCTCGTTTGTACAGGTCATCACCTATCATCGTGTACCTGGCGACTTTAGTTAGCCAACTCTTGTCAGCATCAGGTGGGGGGTTACCGATTTGGAGGTATTGGATGTAGGGAGTTGTCCAATTGTCAGCTTGGTGTTGGGTTAGGGTATGGCAAGTGTTTGTGATGGAAGGGGTGGATAGCGTTTGTTGTAAGGGTGATCAGTGGTGGCTTTTTAGCTCAATGCTAGCGAGTTTGGATAATATATCGGCTTTGACGTTTTCAGATCTGAGGATGTGTTGGATGCAGACTTGTTCGAAAGCATATTGGATGACTTTTCGGACCAGGTGATAATATTGTAGGAGGGTAGGGTCTTTGATCTGGGATTCGTCATTTAGATGGTCCACAGTAAGTTTGGAATCGGTTTTGCATGTGAGTGATTTGACACCAACTTCGCGGGCGAGGGATAAACCGACGAGGAGATCATTGACAAAGTCTAGGAGGCATGGAGCTTTGATGGGGTCCTGGGGTTCATAGCAGATGTTAAACTCGGATAATTTGATGGCCCAAGACGATATACAACGTGCAAGGTCTGGTTTCTGTAGTATCTTCTGGATGGGGTAGTCAGTTTTGACGATGATGTTGTGGTTTTGAAAATAGGGACGTAGGCGTCGCGCTGCGTGTACTAGGGATAAGACTTACTTCTCCACCATCTGGTATCTCGTTTAGGGATCTTATAGGGTTCGGCTGACGAAGTATACAAGGTGTTGAGTGCCATTGACCTCCTGAACTAGAGCGACGCTTACGGTGTGATCCTTAGCGGTGATGTAAACGAGTAGGGGCTGATGGGTGTCCAGCTTATGGAGGATGGGTGGTGAAGTGAGGGTGGTTTTTAGTTTTTGAAAGACTTGTTCACAATCGTCGTTCCACGTGAACTTGGCCGATTTTTTGAGCAGTTGAATGATGGGTTGGGTTTGTTCGGCTAACTTGGGAAGGAAGCGGGAGATGGCGGTTAGTCGGCCTATGAAGCGTTCTACTTCTTTGACACGGTTGGGGCTTCGCATCTCAATAATTGCATTGCACTTCTCAGGATTAGTCTCTATGTCGCGTTGTGTGATCATGAATCCGAGGAATTTACCACGATTGACGTTGAACACATATTTTTCAGAATTGAGGCGGAGGTTGTATTGTCTTAATGCAGAGAAGACGGTGGACAAGTCTTGAGCGTGCTGGTGATGACTTGGGGATTTGACGACCATATCATCGACGTATACCTTGACACACTTGCCCATTATATGGATGAAGACCTTATCCATTAGTCGTTGATATGTTACTCCTGCTTTTTGAGGCCGAACAGCATAACCTTGTAGAAGTAGTTGGCGTCGTCTGTAATGAAGGCGGTTTTGTTCATGTCAGATATGGCCATGGGAATCTGGTTCTAACCAGAGTATGCATCAAGAAAACTAAGAACTTTGTTACCGGCTGCACCATCGACAAGTCGGTCAATGTTGGGTAAGGGGTAGGCGTCCCTAGGACAGGCTTTATTGAAATCCGTGTAATTGACGTACATCCGCCATTTGCCATTAGCTTTCTTGACTAAAACCACGTTGGAGAACCAGGTGGTGTAGTGGGCTTCTTCGATAAACCCTGCGTTGAGCAACTTGTCGGCTTCGGCCTTGGCCGCTAAGCAACGTTCTTCACCAAGTTTGCATTTTTTCTGGGAGACATATCGGGCCTCCTTATAAATGGATAGTTTGTGGGATGCGACTTGAGCGTCAACGTGACGTAAGTCGGCAACTGACCAAGCAAAGAGATATGTGTTGTTGATGAGGGTAGGGGTAAGGATGTCGCCCTACTCATGTTGTAATCCAGTGCCGAGTTTGATGGGGCGTCCATTAGGGAGTTCCAGTGGTATGGTTTCTTTGACTGGGGTCTGGATCATCTCCAGATAAGACAATGTCAGAGCCAGGTGGTCGTTCAATATGATTAGTTTGAAGCATGGGGTGTTGGCGATGAAAGGTCCCCACATGTGTAGCGTTTTAATGTGAAAGGTTCCCACTAGGCAAGGAGGAGGTGTTGGCGATGAAATCGGTAAAAGGATGACGGCGTCTAGGTTGTGTGAATGAGAGCGAGTGAGGGGAGATGGGATGGTGAACAAGGGTAGGAAAAGTTGAAGTGAAGTTGTGAGGAGGGATAGATTGTATATGGCGGAGGTGTCTCTTTCTGGCAGATGATGTGGATCTGCCACTAGCAAAGCCACCAGAGATGGTGTTAATAGTGTCGCGTAGGGGGGTCGGTAGGGGTGATATTGGTGCGAGCCGATTGGGGGTCGTAGTTAGTGGGTTGGCTTGGACGTTTGTCATGGCGAGAATCGCGGGGAGGGCGTCAGTGGTCAGAACGAGGAAGGTGATCGGATCGGGGAGGGTGGTCGTCTCTGTTGATGAAGCGGCGGAAGTGGCCAAAACAAACCAACTCTTAAATCTTGTCTTGGATTGCTTTACATTCCTCAGTGGTGTGGCTGTGGTTTCGTTGATAGTGGCAATATTTAGTCATGTCCGCGTTGGGAGGAGTGGTCGTCTTGCGTGGTGGTGGGATGTGGTCAGCCTGTAGGACTTCGTCAAAGAGTCGGGATCGAGGAACGTTTAGGGGTGCATATCTGGTGAAGCGGTGTTGTTGGGCTTCTCAGGGTCTCGGGTCAGGCCTGGAAGGTTGTGTAGGGGGGTTGCTACAGAGGGTGTATAGTCATTGCAAAATTTTGTATGGAGAGTTTGCATCTCCTCCATGTAGACATAATCGACGGCGCGGAGTTTCAACTCATGCATGGAGGCGGGTGGGTGGAGCTAGACGTTGTTGGCGAAGGAGCTAGGTTTAAGAGTGAGTACATTGCATTGAAGTATCATTTCTTGATTGAGGTGTGGTGTGCGAAGGGAAGCCCTACTGAAACGGTCAATGAAAGCCCGGAGCGTGTTGTCTTATTCTTGTCTAACGCCGAGAAGTGAGATTGTTGTAGTTTGATGTGGGCGGCTGCCGGTGAAGTGAGTGGTAAAGATCTTGGAGAGGGTGTCGAAGCAGTCGATAGAGTATGGCGGAAGGGTGGTAAACCATTCGAGGGCAGGGCCTTTAAGGGTGGTAGGGAAGGCCTTGCAGAAAACAGCGTCATGAGAAGTGTGGAGGGCGACGTGGGTGATATAGACCTTGAGGAGTTCGTCTTGGTCGGTCTCACATGTGTAGCGTTCTAGTGTGAAAGGTTCCCACTGGACAGGGAGGGGGTGTTGGCGATGAAATCGGTAAAAGGATGACGGCGTCTAGGTTGTGTGGATTGGAGCGAGTGAGGGGGGATGGGATGGTGAACAAGGGTGGGAAA
>Ga0214544_1001601_pt1 | contig 47505 bp, 20 predicted proteins | sample CNSS3metaG_FD_160074 | JGI IMG/M metagenome (GOLD analysis project Ga0214544, IMG submission 160074) | Root nodule microbial communities from cowpea collected in UCLA plant growth center, Los Angeles, California, USA - CNSS3 | ecosystem: Host-associated > Plants > Roots > Nodule | place: USA...
GAAAAAAAAAAAAAAAAACTAGAGAGATGAAATCTGTGCATTTCACAAATTTGAATAAAATAATGATACGATAAAAACATACAACAACTTTATTTCATATCAAGAACATGCCAAACACTACATTACAAGTTTAACCTAACAATTAAGACTGCAATAGTACGCAACAGAGCTAAATTGATCATGATTCATGCCAAATAAATTATGAAACACGTTTATTGAAATATTTTAATTGTATTTTGTTAAAAAAAAAAACTCTAATTGTAAATTTCTATTTCACTATGACAAATTATAAATTTAACCATCTTATTGTTGTTGTTTTGATGGATGCAGATATTAATGAAGTTAAATAATTTTTCAGTACAAGAATTGTGTCTAATCATGAGGTTGTACTAAATAATTCTGGTGCAACCCTAGTTGTACATTCCCCTACTTTTAGAAATTAGTTGTCTTAAAAGTAATATACTTAGAAAAAATGGTTTATATTTTTTCCGTTCTTGGTGCATATGCAAGGACAAGAAATATTACATTTATTCTTTACATGTTAAAATGGTGTAGTTATAGCAAGGAACTTTATATATATTATGTGTAGCTATATGGTTTAATCGTAGTGAACTTTACTTCTAGCGTTCCTAAGGATCTGTCATGTTCAACACTGCATGATTTTGACAGGAAGAAGAAATGAGATATAAATGCTGCAACAGCAGAGTGAGTTCCCTGGTACGACACTAGTGAACTCGTGTTAAGCAAATATTGACCAAGAGAACTCTTAGCACCAATATCGCTTCTTTTTTCCCAAAATATGTATATTTCACTACATCTCTAACGTACCTTTCTGTATGTCTCATCATCTTAATCCAGGCCCTCATAGCTGGAACACCCACTACTACCAAGTGCCCTTTCTTTCAGATAATCACTATCACTTTCTATACTAAATATACAGTGCTTTACTTACTCAATTCCTATAAAAAATCGTGCGATCTTTTCATAATTGTTTTGAAACTATTTTTACCTATGTTAATTATCTCTTGATTCATAACTTCAACTTTTAGACCATGAGAGACTTTTTAGGTTTTTCAGTGAAAGAAAAAACATTTACATATACCACTCAAATCTTTCACATTCTACTTTTAGTGTAGCTTATTGATGGGTAAGATGAAATTAAGCCTCGAACTCTAAATTTTATAGTAACCAGAAAAAAAATAATATTAAGAAATTGAAATGTGACCTAAAGTATATGAAAGCCCTAACCTTTAAACGTCTTATGCACAATCCCCTTCACGCTTTCCTCCAAATTCTTGCTCCAGAATTGGAAATGGAAATCCAAGCTAATTTTTTTCCCCATTGATGCCTCGTTTCCAAAAGGTAATTTCTTTAGTCACTTTATCTCCAACCCCACACAGATTCAATTGGTTCGTCCGTTCTCGTATTGTACTGACAAACACTCACGATCTGGTTAAAGCAATCATATCAACAATTCGAACAACGTTGTATTGATTTTTTTTTTTTTCTAGTATTTTCATTTTGAAACATCAGTAAGTTAGAAGTTACGTGTATGCGAGCGTGTGAGTGTGAAATGACTGGCTTCAACGCTGTTACAAATAATTTTGAAACCCATTGAATGGAAAGCTTTGGTTTGTTGTGCTAAAAAGGAATACTGGAGTTAAGGGAAGAAAAGAGAATCAAGTGGAAGAATAGCTTGATTGGGTAAAAGAAAACATTTTATTGCCTATGTCTGTGAATGAAAACGCGGAAAGGTTTCTTCACGTACAACATAATAAGATCATAATCTTGAATTTTTTTATTTTATAATAAACAAATAAAATAATATTAATAAGAAAAATAATATTACGTTGGCAAATTTCAAATTGTTAGAAATACAAATTATAAGTTGAAATTATCGTTTAAAATAGAAATGAAAAAAGTTAAATGGCATTAAAAAACAAAACTTTAAAACATGATAACTCATACCTCATTATTAATGAGTCTGACTAATATATCTAATAAAAATATTTTCAACCAACATAAAACAAAGTTTGAAAGATAAAATATCACAATATTTAATAATAAGTAAACAATGAAAATAAATATAAAAGAAACAATATATTTTTTAACCTTGATAATATTATTATCATGCATCATTTTCCATTGTATAAATTTGTCTAAAAGTTGACAGTGAAGCATTAAATAATAGGACAGATGCCCGAGTGAAGTGGTTCAAATTTACCTACCCTATCCATTTGCTTTCTGAAGCCCAAGCAACAACACGTACTACCATGTTCTAAATGTTTCATGCGACCAAAAGATCCAACCCTAGTAAAATCAGATGCGCTCCATGATGTTCTTTTCTTTTAGCATGCCAGACAAAAATTATATTTAGTTAATGGTCAAATTATAGAAACTAATCTGAAGAGCAGAACTAGTAATAATCTTGTTCAATTAGGAGTAAGCATGAAACAAAAGGGAAAACTAGGAAAGAAAATAATGAAGGACAATCGACGTATTCATTTCGTAAAACAAAAAACAAGATGACAGTTCTATATTTTGCATAAGATTTTGACTTCAAACTAATTGTACCTCCAGATGAAGTCTGCTAGTCAAAACTAGACAGTCTTTCGAGAAGATATATGCCAAATTGTTACAGTGAAATTACAAGGTGGGAAATCACTCAAGTGAACACATGCTATATTACACAACTTTATTCGTTACTCCAATAAATTTAATACGTGTACTTCAGTTCATTATATGACGGATCTCAATTTTCTCAATGTGATTCTTAACAATAATTATAGAAATAAAAGAAAGAAACTACAAACTTTCAAAGTGAATATTAATTTTATAATCTGTCCAAAAACTCAAAACTTGTAAAATATTTTGGACCACAAGGATCAAAGACGATAATTACAAAAAATGAAGAAAAAGAACTCAATACTACAGGCTTACGAGTTTACTGTAATGTGAGTTTAGTAATAAAAATGTTGAATATTTTATCAATGAGTTAATGGTCTTTTATGTGTATATAATGTTTTAATTAAAATATATGGGAACAAAGAAAAAGTTACGAAAGAGTTTTATTATGTAAATAAAGAACCTTAGTTAATATTGTGATTAATTTACACATCAATTAATAAATTAATTATAATTTTTTATTTATAATGTAAATAATTATAATTACCATTAATTTTTAACTTATAGATTATTATTTAAATTGGTCTTTATAGTAAATATTTATTTTTATCATTAAAATTAGTTATTATTTAAATATGTTCTTATAATGTAGGCTTTAATCAATTGATTATACTTAGTTCACTTTCAGAGTCTCAAATAACAAAAATTTCTCTTATCATCAAAAGAAACTTATAAATTCAACAACGAGTAATAAAATACGTTTAACAAACAATAAATCTTATTAACATAAGTTTCAATGATTCTAATATCATATTTAAAAAGTTGACTTTAAGTTTAATAAAAAAAATGGTTAAATGAGATTTACGTTTATTTATATACTATAAATTAATCTTTTTTCTAATCAAGAATCTTCACCATAATACTATAACATCCTAAGAGAATATTAATTAACTGAAGACAAATTATATCTTAATCTGACTAATCAGAATTGTTTACCAAACCCCTCTTAAGATTGACTCTTACATATTGGCTCAAATTATTTGTGCTTCTTTACCTACATGGTTGCAAATTTTAGTATAAAAAATAAATATGGTCTAATTAGGTTAGACTCTTTCATGTTTTAGGCACAAAATGTTTTCTCAAAGAGAGTATAATATCTTTACAATTAATTTCAAGATCTGAGAGATAAGAACTCTAGTATGTTAGCCTGTATTAATAAGTTGCATACAAAAGGGAAGAACACGACGTTTTTAATTATGGAGAAAGAAGTGGAAGAAAAGGTATATATATAGCATTGGGTTAATAAGGTCCTATTGTGATGAAAGCAGCAATAAACCAGAAAGGATAACATGTGCGAGCGGGCACTAAGGGCTGATTCAAAGAAAGGAAAAAGTGTACACATTCTCCATCGATTTTCTGTAAGAGAAAAAATCATGCCGACAATATTTTGAAGAGGTTTAAGCACACTTGTGGTCATGTCTCACTTCAGTAGAGTTGGTCCTCTTCATCCAAATAACATGTCTTATAACACATTGCAACTGCCACATAGAAAGAGACTAGAGCTACCACTTGCCTAGCTTTTAATACCTAGTACAAATTAAATAGGGCCAAAAGGCCATTGCCTTCAACTTTACATCCTATGTTTTACAATCTTTATAACACTACTACCACCCAACGTTCAAATCCACCCACTTACCCATACATTACAGCTAACTTAACTTCAAATAACCATACATAAGGTTTAGAATTAACAACAATCAACTTCAATTTCACAACATTGAATTTTCACACTAGAAAAATATTTGTTTAGAGTCCAATTTTCTTTAATTAAATACAAATTCTTGTAGTAACCAAAATGTTGGTAATTAATTCAGTGAATTTGACTTCTTTTTTCTCATTAAGAATATCCTGCGTGTCTTTCGGTTGAGTTAGGAAATCATCTCTTCATCAGATTTCCCCCAAAACGTATTGTATTTTTTTAATAATTTTCACCGATAAATTTGGTGACAAAAGGTATATTATAAAAATGAAACAGGTAAAATATAGGATAGATTCAATGAGAAAGAGTGAAATAGAGTAGTCTTCTTAAACCTTTAAAAATAAAAAAATTAATGTTGATTGATAAAATTATTTTCACCATAAACTGTTTGATTTCCTTTTTTATTTAATTTTACTTTCTTTTATTTGAAATGATTTTTTAAAATTTTTTAATTTCAATTTTCTTTTAATCTTTTCATCCAAACATTTTTTTTTAAAGATGTTTAGATTTTTCATATAAATGAATTATCCTCTTCGATTGTTTCACCATTAATGTTCACAACCGGTTTCCTAAGCAGTTACTTTTTATATAATTGATAATAATTGTGCATGGCAGTTTCAAATTATTATTAAATTTTTAAAGATATTACAGAATATGTTTTATAATCAATTTGTAAATCTAAATAATTGATTATTGATGGTCAGATATCCAATGTTTATTTTCTTCCAAAATTCTGAAGAAATATGTCCATGTTTTTTTAATCATTTCTTGCTCCATCAAATTTTAGTGTATTGAGTTTCTCTATACATTTTATTTTTAGGCCATTTCTATGCTACTAAACTATTTGTTTGGAAAAACTTGTTTCTCCAATTTAAGATGATTTTATGAAAAGTAAGTTGGATGCTGGCATGCTGCAATATTGACTATAATTCAGCATAAAGATTTTTCTAAAAAGCAGGACATTTTCGTAAATTTAAAATTTTGAAATTTATGATTATTTCCTAAAAACGTTTTTCTTTCAACTTTATATTTCTTTTCTCAAAAAAGAAAAACTATTTTTTCTTACATCCAAATCTAAATTTAACATATACATAAATTAATTTTATTTATTATGGGAAACTCTTTTTCAAATAAGCTCATTATAAATTTTGCATTTAGACAAAATTTATCAATCATTTATCATCACATAAAATCTTATTAAAATAAAGAAATATTAAATAAATACAAAATATTAAAAACCATATAAAATTTATAATGAAACATTATACTTCATGAAAGATAAACAAACTAAATTTATTATAAAAAAAGAAAACTCTTTTCAACGTAATCTAGTTCATTCGCGGAACAGGATACTGAGCCAAGTAATTGTCATTTAAAATTAGAAACCCGTTTCTTACCCAATCGTAATTTTGGAAAATTTTATGTTTAAAAAATATCAATGTTATGTTTTGTTTGATAGAAGAAGAAAAGGATAGGTCGGAAAATAAAAGAAGAAAAAAAACGTGAAAATGGAGGAAATAAAAATTGTTTAATTGAAAAGAAAAAATAAAATATATATATATATATATATATATATATATATATATATATTATTTCTTACTACTTTATTTATTTACTATATAAAAGTTATTTAAAAAATCATACCCTATATAGACACCGTAATTAACCACCTTAATTAAAAGTAATTAACTTTAAAAACAACCTAAAAGCACAACATATGTCTACATATAATTAATTATGGTGTGTTCTTTCAACCGGTTGAAACACGGTCTTGTAGTTATAACACGAATTATCTTACGATAAAGTGTGAAAGAAAATTGATTTACATGAATATATAAACCCCAAACTTCTGCATCACTGTGGCATGGTGATATGGTGAGAAGGACAGGTACAAATTTCCACATTCTCATTACCAGTTTTGACCATCTCATTCTAAAGCCTTAGAAGTTCCAGATTAAATATGAGACTAATTTATAATATATAATTTGGTGCAATCTTTTTATAAATCAGTATTATAAGATTGAATTAAACTTAAAATTTACTTCTAACTTAATATCAGAAACAAATTAAAGTCTATCTTAAAGGAACTTTCTGTGTGAATTCTTTAAGCTTTAAACTAACTTCTAACTTAAAAATATTACCATCTATATTCTCATTTTTTTTCTTAATAAGTTTAATGTCGCTTTCTTAAGCTTTTCAACTTTGACGTTTGAGTCATAATAAAATTGATCTCTTAGCATTTAAAATTTTTATTCTATTTATTTCACTCGCCTATTTTTCCAATCTACCTAATGTAGGGAAAGGGACTGTTCGCGAGATAAAAATACTTTATTGATTTAATTGAGAAATTTTAATTTAAATAAACAATGGAATTTATTCTGCCATTTTCCCTTTTTTATTTCCTATTAAATTAATTAAATTACACAATTTTTTAAAATACTTTGCATATTTTTTATCTTAAATTTACTAAATAATTAATTTATTTCTTACCATTTTTCAATTTATTTTTTTATATATTTTTCTTCAAAATCAAACATGATTTTTTTTGGTATTGTTTGAATGAAGAAGGAATAAATAGTTTTTTATTTTGTTCAAAAGTATTTATATTAAATAATTTTACGACTCTTTAACGTAATGATAAATCAACGTGTAGTTAGTTAAATTCCGTATTCGTTGTTAGTACTTAAAAGCAATATAATATTATATGCTATTTGGGGACGAGTCCCGTGCTCTTTCTCTCTTCCTTTGTTTTTCTCATTGAAACCATTTTGTGGTAAACCTATCTTTAAATCATTTTCCCATGTCCTTAATATCTTCATTGCCATTTTTTTTTCCTTAAATGACAAAAGGTTGATACAGTATTTTGAATATGTACTTATCTTTTACTCTACTTACATAAAAAGTCATCTATAATAAATATTAGATAAATAAGTAATTTTCAAATCATTTAAATTATCGTAATTGATTTGTTCATACATTTTAATAACGGGTAAAATATAATATTTTCTATTGGAAACGAAGGAAATTCTTGTGGAAGTTATTTTTTACTTGTACGAGAAAATTGGTTTGTAATTTTTTTTTGAATACTTGTTCAGTATTTTTTTTTTCTCAATAAATTTGCTATATCTGTATCAATACAACAAGAAACTGTTAATGTAAAGCTCAGTTTGTTATGCATGCGTATCAACTGCTATAAATTCTTTAATATGGGTTAGCAATGAAAAAAAAATAACAAGAAATTTTATTAGCGTCACCATGTTTTGATCAAAATATTGGTTTCCACAGCTAGTTTTTCATTTTCTACTAGCCGCTAGCTTTCATTTTATGTTTTATTTGCAGAGGACATTAATCCATAGAAAAATATACTAGTTACTAAAACTGTATAGCATTAGATGAAGACCCTGTGTGTTGGATTTGGATTCAGTTTGAGTATTTTCTATTCGTGTTTCTACTTTTACCTACATTACGATTTTACAAATTTTCTTATAGAAGAGCTTTAGTTTTATTCTTTCCATGCCTAAAGTTCTTTACATTAAGGATTTGCAAAATCCTCATTTGAAAGAACTACTCAAGAAAAATCTAAATAAATATAGGGTTGCAGACAAATAAAAAAAAAAACACCGAGAGGATCCTTAAGATTATAGATAAGATTAATTAAGGTTATAATAATAAGTAAATCATTAAGTCAACGTTCTATAGCAAATATAAGCATAGAAAAAGGAGAAAAAAAAAAGAGAGTAGAGACCACACAGCGAAGAATCTTAAATATTACTTACCATGAACACGTGATTCCAATGCAATTAGAGTGATAAGCTCCCCCATGTTTATGCATCTTTCAGAAAAAGTGACTAAATTTCAAAGCAATAAAAATATGTCACAAGATATCACAAATTTAAGAAATGAAAACCCAGAAATCAGAAAAGGTAAATGGATTCACAAATGGTTTTTCTTTTCTTCAATGACCTTTAAATGTCTCAATATAGAATGAAGATAACGAGTGATAAAGGAACAGAAAGCAAACTTATCATCGAAGGGCAAAAGTTCTTTATTTATGCTATTACAGAAATGGTATAGGGAAGAGCATTATGTAAAAACACAGAACAGTGTAAGTCTTTTGCAGTGACTGAGTATAAAACAAAAAGAAAAGAAACTGATGCTGGTACAAATGCTGAAGGACACACAAATAACATACCAGGAGAGAAACAAAGTTGATCACAGCAAATGATTAGGGAATGCGTGTCATGCACAAAACAGTGAAACACTGTACTCCAGGGATTGAGAGTTGAGACTTGATCAGAGAAGAAACTAAATTTAACCCAGTCGGAACAGAAATTTTAAAAGGACAAGAAAGAAGAACATCTTTTTTATGACATTAAATTTTTGTTCTCTCTTTCTACCCCTTATCCATGTATCTTATTCAAATACAGTTATGTCACTGAAAAAGCGAGTATTCATTAAAATGTCTGAAAAAAAACTGATTGAAAGAACAATGCAGAGGCACAGTTATAATATAACCTTGAGAAGGTAGGGATGTAGATTAGAGAGAATGATTGCTTTGAAAAAGCACATTCAGTCGTAATAATAACAATAACCTTGAGAGAGCGAGAATCAGAGAGAGAAGAGTTTGTCTGAGATAAGATGAAACATGACACACATATGAGGTGGTACTTGGTAGTGGTTGCTGAAGTGTACGATCTCTGCATGTTTGGTTTGGTTATGTACAGAAAAGTGCGGAAGCTAACTATGGTTTATGTAGGTTATCAGGACTACAGAAAGTGACTGCGTCATATTAGGTTGTGTATTTTGTACTTTTGTCTGGACTTCCATGACAGAAACAAAGAGATTAACAACTACACCACCCCAAATATCATATTCTGTAAAATCTTATTATATGATTCACTGGTCAGTGAAGGATTTTTTATTTATTTATAATTCTTCAATGTATTTTTATGGCTGAAAATGTCTTTTATTTTTTCTTTAAACTGGGTTCTATTTATTTGGATTCTTCAACTAAATTTTGTATTTTACTCATTTAATTTTATAAAAGGTTGTTTTTAAAAAATTAGGTTGATTCACTGATGTCGAGAATGTGATCAAAAAGATTATTCATTATTCAACATGTGTTATATAATATAATTGTTTTCAAAATTTATTAAAGGTTTAAATAAGTTTTAAGATCTTTAAATTTGTTCTGTGATTAAATATTTTATTCTTTTAATCCTTTGATATTTTTTTTTCGAATGATATTTTTAATTTTTAATGTTAGAAAATATTAGCAACATTACTTTAATGACTAATTGTTAGTTGAATATTTACCTTACATATGTAAGAGCCCATCTTCAAGGATTGATCTTTCCTATTTCACTCTCACGTTCCAAAATATTGATAAAAGTAATAATACAAAACTTACAAAAATCTTTGTATTAGAATCAAAATCTTCAGGTGTCAACATCATGACACTCCTTCATGATGCCTGTTAGAATATTACCAAAGAGTGAAGGAACATCACCTATTATATAGATGATTAGAAAAGTTTGTATCGCTTTCTTAACATAAACTGTTCAAGAAGACCCTAAATAGTAAAGATGAGTATTTTTTGAAAACCAGAACCAACCTAATTGAAAGTTTAGTCGCTCTTCTAGTTCTCAGAGCGATATATAGGATGGAAAAAAAATGATTCTTTCTAAATCAAATAAAAAGAAATTAGTATAACCAATTTAGAATATTAAAGACAGATTTAAATTTTCAATAAACATTCAAAGAATCATTTCACTAAATTAAAGTGACAACTGATAACTAAATAATTCTTATAATTAACGTCAAGAATCTCATCTAATATCTAAGATTAAAATAACATTACACAAAAATCAAATAACTAAAACATAAAAACTTTAAAGAAATTACCATAAGAAAAAATGTAAGGAAGTACTATTCCAGGGATAATGAGAATATCAAATGAAGTTTCCAGTTAATGTAAGGGAAGATATGGTACCGAAAAAAATAAGATTTACAAATTTATGCATTAAGAAATTGTAATTTGGATTGATGCTTCAGTTTTCTTATTTTATTGGAGTATTGAAAGAATATTTATTAAATAGTTATATAACATACAGAATATTCATGTAACTAAGGTTCTTATTTGGTTACACCTACGTATCAAATTTGGATTATGACTCATGTAGATCTATATATATATTGATATTGATTGTTTATGCTAGAAATTATTATTTTAATATGATATTTATTTTGGATCTTTTATATTCCATAAGTACTCTATTATATTTATTTAAATTTATTTATTTATAATAATTTTTGTTAACAAAAGAAAATTACCATTTCATGAAAATGAATTCGGCCGTAAATATTAAATACGATTGTCGTTCCACTATTAGGAACTAAAATAATAATTTTGCAAAATCAGAAAAATTATAAAATACACATTTTTAATTGAAGGAAAAAAATAATAATCTAATTTAAAAGGTTGAAAACATGTTCAAATTTTTTATTAATAAAATTTTTGTTAAATATATGAAAAATATAAACGGTGATATAAAGACAATTAATTATATCAGATTTCAAACTACTAGACGCATAATGACATGGATGCTAGCTACGGTAGTTATTATTGTCTTTTACAGTAGTTTTGGATACTACGCCACGTAAATATAATCTGATTTTATCCTGCCCATACAGCCAAGGGTCTAAGAGCTAACAATGTCAAAAATTTAAAAACCATTCATATATATAATGTGTTAAAAAACTCAAATGAGTTTTGAGACAGAAAACAATTTTTTTTTATTCAATTATTATTGTAAATAAATAAAATCCAAACAAACATATGAAAATCATTAAAAAAAATCCATGTTGAAATTCCAACCCTAATTCTGATAATTCTTCATCCCTCACTTTTCCTTTTTTGTCTTTTCCTCTTCATGAATCTCACGTTTCAAAACCCTAACTCGGTTCTCTTTGAAGCAGCGGATTAGGTAAAATGTATAGGTTGTATCTGCTATAACATGCACATACTGTAATCTCGTCTATGGTGTAGCCTGTTTTTCTGATCACATCTAACTTTACTACCTTGACCAACTGCTGAAGCTTCAAATCTATAAAAAATTGTTTTCTTCCATATTTGAATGAACAGTGATTACAGTGCTTGTACTATTAAATGAATAGTAATGAAGCCCAGGTAGGTACATAGGACACCATGTCCCCTTCAACATTAGCAAAGCCCAAGTTTCACTCCATCTTTAATACGCTTTTCATGGCTGCCTCTCCCGGTCACTTGTGGAAGAATTTTATCAATCCAACCAAATCTTTTACGATAATTGCACCGTCAAACTATAACAAGAATCACAGTCAAACTGAGAGTACGTACAAGAAATGTTTAAATAATTTCTTAAGCTTCTTATAACTTTTAAATAAAATATTTGAATAACTATCCATTTCAGTAATAAAAAATAATTAATTTGACCAATTTAAATGCTAAATTATAAATTAAAAATTATTGATAATTAAAATAGTTTGAAAAAAATTAAAATTGGTTTTTAAATGAGTAACTAAAATAGTTTTTATCATCTAATTTGGTCACTAATATAAGCTAACAATGTTTTGACTATCAAAAAAATTAGTCTCTAAATTGGTCTCTATACATATTTTTTATCATTAAAATTAGTTATTATTGAGTTTTCTTATAGTGTTATCTCTCTCATGTCTAATCACTAACAAGACAAATGTTTTTTACCTAAGCTATTTTGGACATTTTACATCAAATATATGTTTGACATTATTATAAAACATGTAAATTTATGTCACATGAAAAAATATATGATGTAAATTTATGTCAAACCTACAGAAGTATCCAACGTAAATTTATGTCAGATATGTCTATAGGTCCAATGCAAAAAAGTTTGTGAGCAAGAAAAAAAACTATATTAAAATGAAAATTTCTAAGTTTGTTTCAATTTAGTATGTTTACATATCAAATGAAAGATTTTGAAGAAGAATTGGTGAACGAAAAATTCAAACTTAGAATAAAGGTTGGGTCACACCAGAAGAAGATTGAGTTGTACAAGTTTAAGGGTATTCAGTACCCTTAGAATTGGATACTCTTGAATATGTTCAACTTAATCTTCTTCTGGAGTTCTCATACTTTCTCGTAAGTTTGACTTTCATGTTCACAAATTCTTCTTCAACTTCATAAAAAATCCTTCAAGGTAAGAACAAATGTTCGATTTCGGTTTTAAATGCCATGGAAGTAAAAAATGAAAGTCTTTTTTACTAACATTTTTATAAACAAAACAAACGGGACATCAATGCAAATCCATAATTGAGTTTTTCAATAAATATTTACAGTCACAAAATAAAAAGAAAATATTAGCAAACAAACCTCAACAACGAAATAAAACCAGCTAAGATACAAAAAAGAATGTCCAAAATTACCACTATTTCATCTTTGGAGATTAAACCCTAACTAGCAAAGGAGTTTTTGTTGTTTTCGCGCGGAAAAAAAAAATTGAGGAGAAATCTTGTTGTAATATGTAAAAAAGGCATTTAAATTAATTCTTTTTATCCGACCTAAAATAAATTATTCTACGTAAAACACCAGGAATCTAACATAAATTATCTATTTTAGGTCATACACAAAAATATTCGATATAAATGACTTCAACTTATTTATAAAAATACCACCATTTTTTTCCTGTAACGTGAATGCGTAATTTTGTGTTAATAAATTCATGAAATAGGTATGCATATAATTCAAATAGTAAAATTAGTTCTAACATATATATTATGTATGGAAACAAACATGTAATTTTTTTTTTCTGAACTTCTCATTTTTATTGATGTATATCACTTTCAACTATACATGACGATATTATATTTTGTGATGCTATCATTGAATAACCATATTAACACTATTGTAGTAGGGCTTGCCAACAAACTGGAAATAGAAATTTCAAAATTCATAGGATGAAAACAAAACTTACCAAAATTAAAAAAAAATAAATTTAAAATTACTTTTTATTCCTTTAATTATATAGTACTTAATCATGAGATCTTAATAAAATTTATTTATATATGTGGCCTTCAATATTTTAAAAATTTATTCCACACTTAATCTAAGTAAACATCTAACATGATATGTCAATATCAATCCATGACATATGTTAGAGTCACAAAGTACCTATTTTTTGTAGTGTAACATTTTGCGCAACATGTTCAAACAATTAAAGTGAGTGAAAGTAAGAAAGAGCTATGAAGCTATATAGAAACACACACTTTCAATGTGGCATCAATGAAGTCTGGCTACGAACATCTTGAATTGCATATGTTACTCATAATACCCTATTGTCTTGCCTTAACTGTAAGGTGAATATTAGAATCTGTGAGTAGCAAAACCTTTTAAGCAAACACAACAAAACATAGAGTACCACAAAACCCTTCGTTATCCTTATGTATTTGTGACCAGGCAAATTGAAATGAATAATGAGTGGAAGTTTTATTTATGGTTTGTTACCATCCAAACCAAATCTTATTTACACTAAACAAATAAATCTTATAATTATGAGTGGTGGTAAATTAGCCGCTTCAGTCCGATTTAGTTTGATTTGTCCTTAGTCCACAAAAACGGGTTGAACCAAACTAATTAGCCAAGCGTCAATTTTTTTAATTTGAAAAATTTGTAAATATTTTTATTTTTAAAATTCTTTTGTATATATACTTATAAATAAATATTTGAAATAAATATTTGAAGTATATTTAATTATATGAATATTTTCTAAATTTTGAATTGATTAATAATATTTTAAATTGAATAAATTAAAATAATTATAACATTTACATGTTAAATTATTCTATTATAATTAATAAATGAAACTTAATTTGTAAATTTTAAATTATTAAATTATGATAGTATGACATATTTACAAAAATATAATATGAAAATTAATCTTCTTAATTATTTTTAACTTAAAAGAATAAAATAAAAAAGATAAAACAAATTAGCGATCCAAGATGAGTTCTTCAAAAGTAGAATGACCCACAATTTAGTAGACTGAACGGGTTAAGCCAAAATGAACTAACGAGTTAAAATTATAACTCAATTTGCCTCCATTTTGGCAGGTTGGTGGACTCACACACAAACCACACTTCATTATGATGCTCCTACTTTAATATTATAAATAATAAAACTAAATAAAATATTTTCTTTAATTCTTATAAAACAATTCTTATTTCTATCCATTTCTTATGTATTTTTACACCAGTGCAGTAAAGGCTTTCTGCCCCGGTTATTTTTCACATTTTGTCTTGGGTCTGGAACCGAGACATATTGGAGCGAAGCCAAAAGGTACACCTTTTGGCCTCGGTTATCACCTGAAGCCATAGACCCAGTTTTATGCCTCGGTTGTTTTGAAACCGATGCCATATACACAGCTTTCTGCCTCGGGTCAGTTAGGACCGAGGCCATAGGTGATAAATATTTTTTTTAATTCAAATTTTCGCAATATGGACATTGGACCACAAGAACATAACTGCGAGCAACAATATCAAACAGGACCCAAGCAGCAGTGGCTCCACCAAGCACGCCAGCAGAACGAGATACAAAAGCCCTGAAATTTAAGAAGTAGAACGAATTACTGAAACTAAGAGTGAATGTTTGAACTCATTTGATACAGAAACAAACCTTGGTGGCTCGAACCAGTGTCGAAACAAACGTTGAAAACAAACACCAAACACTTGACAAGCTGAGAAAAAGTTTTACAGACAAATAACTATCTAACACAAAAAAAAAGAAAAAGAATCAGGAGAAGGAAGGGGCCGGCGGCAAGTCGGAGATTCAACGAAGGCGATTCGGTTGCGTGTCAGAGGAGAAGATGATTGGTTCGTGTGGTTTGGCCCTCGTCGGCGATGCGTCAAATGGCAACCAACATCGCCGACGGCTCCTTTGGCAGCCATGGTGATGTACAGCGGCGATAGGCACCTGTGTGCATTTTGTTCTTGCTGGAATGAGAGAAGGGGCGACGAGGGGATGTTGTGGTGACGCTAACAAGGCCTCCAGTGTTGGCCGGCGCCAACGACTGCGGAGGTCGTGCAACGGCAGCATGGAGGCTGGTCTAGTTTAAGTGCATCACGGGGGCATGTGGTACCAGAACCAGAACCACCAGAGCCACCTGAACCACCAGAGCCACCGGAACCTCTAGAACCGCCTGAGCCACCGGAACCTCCTAAGCCACTGGAACCACCTAAAGGAGTTGATTTGACAGGCTTATGCTTTGGCCTAGGGTGTGGGACGGGGCATGTCCCACCTGCTACCTATCTCTCACTCCCCTCACGCTCGTGCATGTGCGCGTTCGGGTGTTGTTGTTGCTGGTGGTGCGGCGGCGGAGACTCGTCGATGGTGGCCGGAGGGTGTGGTGGCAGTGGGTGCAGCGGAGAGAGGGAGCGCGCGCGCGAGAGAGAGAGAGAGAGAGAGAGCAAGAGAGAGAGCGCGCAAGAGAGATAGAGTGGAATTGCAGAGGCGCTGGCACGAGGAGGAAGAAGGGTTCGCGAATTTCGAACCCTAAATAAACCCTATGGCTTCGGTTGTTAGAGGAACCGAAGCCATTAACCCTTTTTTGGCACTGGGTCTCCTTGGACCGAGGCCTATACACCTGACTTCCAGCCACTTTTTGGCTTCGGGTCTTACTGGACCGAGGCCTATACCCCCTCTTTGGCACCGGTTTTGAGCGAACCGGGACCTATACCCCTCTTTGGCTTCTAGTATTTGGAGAACCGAGGCCTAAAACTTGGCTCTAATTGCAAAAATGTCACCGCGCCATTATATACTTCGGTTCCTGGCCAACCGAGACATATAAGACGAGGTAAAATGAGAATTATATACTATACATCATTCTTCAACGAAATAAAGGTTAAAGAATAAAATAACATAATTGTAAAAGAAGATAAATCAAACAAAAAATCATATTTACATAAATGAATTAAAAACAAGTTCAGAGCATCTCTATCATATAATCCGTGTAAGCACAGTCAAAATCTGAAAGCCAAAATTCTAGTCTTTAAGTTTTCTAACCACTTTCGAAATATTTTTACAGCAAATAATTTATAATAAAACTATTATTTTAATAAGTTTAAATATATTAAAAGTTAAAAATGAAAAAAAAAAACTCTCCTTCAAAAAGAGTATTTATAAAATTTACATTAAAGTAGTTGTTATTAGGTAATATTTATATAAGAAATAAATCTTGGACTGTATAAGATTTTCTTTAGAACTTTTTTCTAACTTCACTTACAAGATGCAACAAAAGTGATGAGCACAGGCTTCAGTGACGGTTGCACGATAATCACAAACTGAGGTGAAGACATTAATCTTACCTGTTGCATAATTAAATTTTTTCTTTTGTTATGAATTTGACTAACAAAATGTAAGTGATCTTATTCTGGTTCTATCTGATTACCATGCAGAGCTCACAGATTGGTCTGGTCTTATCTCTGCTATTTTGTTCTTTGACGTTGAAATATGGTTCATACAACCAATGTCTCATCATCATTATGTCATTCATCATGACTCTGCATTTTGTTCACCCCAATGTCACATGCATGGGAAATGAAAACATAAAAACCACATTCATACTATACCAACCCACACTATTTTTCTTCTGTCATTAATACCAGAGTTATGGTTTTATCGTGAATAGATCTACTGAAGGTGTTAAAATCTATATGTTTATATTAGTTTAGTTTTTAAATTTACAAAATTGTGAATTTTATTTAATATAACCTTAGAAGACTTGACAAACTTTTAGGGATTAAAAAAAAAACAATTTCACAATTATTTTGCTTGAATATGAAGAGCTTGATAAGTTTGATGATGTATTTCCCTTTTTATCAACTAACATGGTAGTTTGGTGGATGAGCTTCCATGAAATGAGTGTGGTCAAAGTGTGACCTTTTGGTGAAAGCAGGAATTTATGAACAGAAGTTTGAATGTTCCCACTAAAATAAATAGATATGAGAATGTTGGTTCTACCCAGAATTTTGATGTGAGTTTATCTTTTGTAGCCCAACAATTTTTTTGTTGGTTATGCCCAAACACGTTGATGAAAAGAATAATTTTAATTTAATTTTAATATTTATCTTAAAAGTAAATTATCAAAAGTGGTTTTATGCCTCATATAAGTTGTTTATGATAAATGTAAAATGTAACTTATAATGTTTAACTTTTATATATATATATATATATATATATATATATATATATATATATATATATATATATATATATATATATATATGAAAGTAGTTATATGAAATAACATATGTTTGCATTTGCTATAAATTAATCAAGTTAATTTCAAAAAATTAAATGGTAAAGATTTAATTGATTTTCTTGGGGAGGCTAGAAGTGTTCTCCATTACAATTATAAAAAATATATATAAAATTTTAATTCTAAAAGTTAATAATTAATACATTAATAATTAGTTTACTTCTAAATGCAAGTAAATAATTATTAGCATAGTAATAATTACTATATTTTATATAAATTAATTTACTTAATTGTGTAATTAGAGTTAAGGAATTAATTGTTATGAAACATGCTTATTGTATTAGTTTAAGGTGAATTGTAAATCCAAGAAGTAATATATGTTAACATTTTAAAATTGAATACATGTTGTAAGATTTACATTTAGTATTTTTGGATCTGCAGCTCAAATTACATCAGTATAATTCGTTTTATCAAATTTAAACTTTTCATACAAAATAATTTCATAATTTCTTGACGTGTAGATAAAAATGTTTTTCTATGATTATGTTACGACATCATGAGTTGGGATTAATGGAGTGAAGCCCAATGAAACTGGGCCCATAAGCCAATGGGTCTATTGGGCTTGAAAGGAGGCCCTACCCAGATTCAGTGTGTTCACTTATTATCTTAAATATTCATATAGATGACGTCAACCCAAAATAACCCAAAAAAAAAAAAAACATATAATGTGAAATGGCAACTGACACGAGTTTTAATGATTCAACTATCTTGGTTGGTGCTGCCCAGAAATTCATAATGAATTAGATAGGAATGATGAACAACGTTATCACACATGTCACTATCAACCAAGCTGAGAACCCAGTCACTACTTCTATCTATGTTTCACTGCAAATTCATATGATAATTGTAAAGCATACACTTTTTCTTTTTTACATTACTAACTGTAATCTTAAATATAAAAATAAAATAAAAATGTATCTTAATCTTAAGTATAAACAAATATTAATAAATTTCACCTATTTAGTGAAATTATTTCCTAAAGATTTTATTTAGAATTTATTCCTAATGACTAAATTTATACTTGATATCAAGTTCTGATAAAGGGTCATTTACAACAACAAAAAATCATTTAGTAAATGAGATATAAAATAATTATGAATATTTTTCTTATATTTGAGGCGGGAAGGAGTAAAATAATTATGAATATTTTGGTAAAAAAGAATAATAAATAGAAGAAACAATTTAAAAAGAAAATTGTAAGAAAAAAACAAATAAATTACCCCAAAAAAAATGAGGTAGGTGTTATCATAATGGTAGTATATAGAATTCTCTTTCTTTTATTTTCTTTGTCTCTGGCATCAATATATTCCCATCATTTTCTTTTAAACTAGAACTTGGACAAATACTTAAAATTGATGGCATCAAATGCCAAATTATTATAATTTTCAGTCAATCAAAATTTGGACCGAAGGAAACCCTCCTTACATGTTCTAATATCTCAGATTTCTTGGACATTTTTTCGATTATTGAATAGGGGGCAGAAGTTACATTTAAGAGATGATGATACACATACACATTATCAGAGACAGAGTAATTCAGAAAGATGATACCTTCATTTCGCATTTTATGGTGATTTTGTACTTTCATATTGTAAAACATTTGATCCAGGATTAACCTGCCGACACCAAAAGATTACTGTGTTCAAATTTATATGCCGCAAAAGTGATATCATCTGAATTCTAATTTCAAACTAGTTTTTCTGCTTCTGTTTTGAATTACAATTTAGTCTTAAAGTTATCACCCCAAACTATAGTTATGTCAATTTTGATATCAGTGAAATTAACTTTCTGCTGTGAGTAATTCAACGAATTCTTTCAAGCTAATTTAATTTAATTTTGCAGAGGGTTCAAATCCTTTCTTCCTGCTATTGTTTTGTCAATAAAAAATTTGAGATCAACTTCCAAATTATTTAGATGAAAGTTAACATCAACAAGCTACTGATAGAGTTCCTGTAATTGTTAAATGGCACAAAGAAACTCTGAACACATCACTTGTCAACCCTCTGCTTACTTAGTGATTTTGTGTGGGATAATGCAAACATTCTCTGAGCTGAGTTATAAATAATCATTTCTAGAATAGTTGGATCAGAATTCTCAGAGGAATAATGATTCCCAGCCATTATGAAGGACTCCAAATGCTGGTGTCAGCATACCAACTTGTCTAATTATGCCATAAACTGGGGCAAGAGGATGAATTTCAGACAAAAAGGTGTGGTCCTAAACAAGTAAAACAAATCATGAAATAGATCTAAAGAGAGTAATAAAAAGCATTGGATAATTGGATGGCACCAGAAAGTCTAACAAAATTGTCATTGGTTGAAGCACTGCTGCAGGAGCATCAACAAAAGTCATAGGACACCAATAAGCTTTAAAAATCTACATGGCGTGCAAAATCTCTAGCAGAACACCAAAGATGAAATCTTTTGAAATGGTTCCCCACTAGAGAGGCCAAAATCAAGGACCAGTTCGCATAAAAACAAAACAACAAACAAGGTAAAACCGTAATAGAGACAGCCTCTGTCATTGTGCCGTTTTGCTTCTTCAACAACATTTTTATTTTCATGAGTTGTGAAACTGGAATCGTAAAATAAAGAGTCCATGAAACTTCTTTAGGCTTTTTTGTTAAAAGGATGCGTTACAAAAATAATCAAACTACATGTTAGTGTTTACTTGTGTTTGTCCCGAAACTGTTTCATGATGATGGTAGATTTTCTTTTAGCTAACGTGTCGGTGTCTCTAACATTGTACGCGTGAGAATCTCACCAGATTATCTCGCACCGAGCTTCATGGCTCCTCGGTCAAACGAATAAACAAAGCAGTGTGTTTGAAATTCTGGTAAAGGAATTCTCAAATCAGGGTCTCGACAAAAGGTTGTCTCATCTAACTTCTACTCCAACCATGATTTCGGGATTATCAACTCAATTCCAAAACCTGGCATGTTTGCTCATTTCCTACCTTTTTCTACACTTCCAATGTCAACCCATATTTCTATGATCATCAGCGTTTAACCGTTACGTAACAATCTCTTGTATTTGGGATAACAATTATGTCATATTAACTGTCAATGATCCGTGATATTTGGAAAAAACAAACACACTATATAGCATGCGATTTGATGAGATCAATAGGTTTAGTAACTGCTGATTCTAAAGAATGTGTTTCTACAGCCTGAACAATCTCATCGCATTTTGGCACTGTTTCTACTACTATTGTAATAGTGGAGCAATGGTTAACAAACAGGGGACTTATTTTTCGTTAAGAATTGACAGCATCAAAAGTTTTTATAAAATATATTTGCATCTGAGTGACATCTACATGAAGTGACTCCCCAACAGTAACAGTGACAAAGACGTTTAACCGTTGAGATCTCATAAAGAAATGAGTCAGACCCCAGATTATATTAATAGTCGACATGGGCAAAGATCAGCCACAAAATTTATTATTATTCCCTTTGAATTGTATTATTACACAGTTAACGATTTAGCGTTAGTCTTTTTCTGCAACACCCCAGTTGTGAAATTTGGTACTTGAGTTTCTCTTAGTGAACCAAAATGAATGGATGCAGAATAAAATAGGTATAAGGTAAAAGTGGGTAGAATCCACCAAGTCAAAAGCAAACAGCAGTCGATAAGCATGTAAATAGCATCTTGGATGAGGACCCCGGTTAGAACCCCCAATATTCTTTCCAAACCCCGCAACACTCTTTAGTGTGTACTTAAACACTGTTCCTCATTAGTGAAAAGACGAGCCACAGGAATGAAGGAATGATGCAGTGTACACTGTTTAATTTTGGTGTCAAAGTTACCTTTATCAGTAAAATTTCAATAATGGACTGAGCAAGAGAGCCTCTCAAATTCTATAATGAACATCAATCATTTTTTGTTTGTTCGTATTTTTCCTCAAGTACATAGGCAACCACTATACATCAAACTCATTTTCTCAGGATCAAAAAGGAAAAGAAAAAAATAAACTCAGTTTCTTTTCTGCGCATTAAAAAAATGTTAGTGCCCAATTGATTATTCTGACAAGCCTTCCACCTTCATTCAGTCATCATATATATTCTCCAGAAACAATTAAAAAATCTTGAATAAAAAAATCAACTTCCTGCACCAGAAAAAAACATTGATCATTATTAGAAAGCATAAGTTGGAGATTATTAATAAGCATGTCTCTATAAGAATTAACACCGATGCACATGGTTATTAATGAAAAGATTTATGTGCAAAAAAATATATGTAGCCATGTGCATTGGGGTTAATCCATATGAACATAAAGTGGAACAAATCGCCAGGAAGTAGTACCTGATGACTGTGAAGGACAGTTAACGATCAAAGTATGGTGAGACACTGAAAGGTTGAGTGTATGTTAGTTGGGTATCAAAATATGCACATTACCGAAGCTGGTGTATGAGTAGCTACCAAGATTATGATGATGTACTGTACTGATCATGTGTTAGGCAAGGCATGGCTGTAGCACCAAAACTACAGATTATAAGCTGACAAAGATAAAGTAAAGGTAAAATTAGACAAAGAAGCAGGCCAAAAGCAGCACGAAGAAAAGCATGAAAGAGAAGAAAACTAACCTTTTTCGGTATGTGGGAAATGGGTTGTCCCTATCTCCCTCCATGAATGAGTTTTCTTCAAAGTAATTCCAGCATGGTAATGGGGGACCAATTGCTGCTCAACAGTAATAGGTGGATGTAAGATTTATAATTCAGGGGAAAAGAATAATTGTATTGACAATAAGAAAAGAACAAAAGGACTTCAAAGCAGAAAAGATTGTGATATATAGGCTTTTCAGACAATTCTGTGAACATATTCTATTCATATTGGCTCCCGAATTCATGAAACCAATTTGAATATCTAGTAAAGCAAGATACACTTAATGGCCAACATCGTTTTAGTATATTCTTTTAGACTATATGTTTTCATTGCACTAGCAGGATCCACTCTAGTATGTTCAACCCCATATAAATCATTTACAGCTTCAGAATCTAGTACTTTTGCTCTAGCCAACAAGAAAATTAAAAAAAAGTTAGGGACCCTTCGGCCAAATGGGCAAGGTCAGGTTTGCTTAGGGCCCTGCACGTGTTTTTTAATTTTTTCTATTTGTAAGTGCTTAGAAGATAAAAAATAAAAAATAAAAAAAAACAAACAACTCAGGTATAGATATTACTAGTGTACCTGAATATGGAAGGACACGTCTCATATCCCAAACTCGTTTAGAAAAAACTCAGTTCAGTATATCCACCGGAATATGGCAGAAGTTCCTCCACCTCAATTCTTGAACGAGAACAACTCATTGTTTTCTTCAATCTGCCATGAGCTGACTCAACCTCAGCCCAAAATATGCCATAGACAGGTCTGTGATCTGAAAACTTTGATTCCCCACGGACATACGACAACTGATGTAGACCTTCTCCATACCACAAAATACGGTCACACCTATGAAAGAAAAATATTTATATAAGCATAAGTAGCATAAGCTAACAAAATACAACGTAAAATATGCTTTGCTTCATAATTCATAAGCATTGTTTCATATGAATGATACTATAAAGTATTCTTTCTTCTAAATTCCTATGATGTGGTGTGATAAATGATGATCTTACCAAGCAGGGGTTCTCCTTTTCTCTTTGGGGTGCATATCGTCTCCAGCATATCTATCTGAATTAGTTGAATACTTGTACGTTGGAGGAAAATATATCTTTCCTTCATTCCACCCCAGAAACACACGACCTCTTTTCTGCTCTATTCTCAACTGCCATCAATGCAATAATTGAGATTCATTACGTATATTCATACAATAATGTTACATTTTAAGTTAAACAAGGAACAAAGAATTTATATATCATGTTTAACAGACATACTTGATCATTCTCTAACAATGCTCTCCAATTTTGCATCTCAACAAGTGCCTTAGCAGAACGGTAGGAGAGCGCTATCCGGTAGTTCAAATCTCCAAGCCATATAATTCGACTAAATTGAGAAAATGCAAAATCTCAGTTAAGTGTAAAGAAAAGCAGACATAGGGAAACAGAATTGTGCGTGATACTGAGACACGAGGAGAAGGTGATATATTAGCAAAGGGGGCTTAAATAACTGACATTATTAAAAAATTAAATTTTAGATGAATGTGGGTAGACTCTTACTCATGATCAAGGATTGTCTGTGGAGACTTATCATTGTCCACACCTTGAACACGAGGAAACCTTGTCTTTTTAAGAATCTCCATAACATCAGAATTTCTTCTTAGTTCATCACCCTCTTTCTGTCCGGAGGTTAAATGGCTACAGATAAAGCAAAAGCTTGTTTCATGCAAAGACATACTAATTGAGATGGATCCCTGCAAATACAAGCCAACATAACTCCTTCATTCAAGCATATTTCATGAAACCATCATGTTTTTCGTGAATTGATCTAAGGAAAAACAAATATTGAGAATATGACTTGACTTAAAATTTACCTTGTTTCCCAGATAGCCCATCAATCCTCTGCCAACACAAGACACTTTCATGTTTTGAACATGATCTTTCAGTTCACTTCTCACCCATATTGTAAGATATATTCCCACCATTTGCTTACTAGCAACAAGGCAGTACCTTGAGTGACCTGGCATGGCATATCCCTCTTCATTAAAGGAAGGTCCACCTCCACCACGGGACATTGGGGAAAATAAGACTGTACTTGGTGAATCCCCAAGGCCATTGTCATCGTCAGATGAACCCCATCTTGAGTAGTCACTTGGTCTTGAGTAGTCACTTGCCCTGGAATAATCACTAGGCCTGTAGCCCCATCTAAAACTGGGATCAAAGTCACTTGGCCTGTGACCAAAAATTACACGATCACAAACGCTGTATCTTCGATCCAGCCGCGGCTGCACAACTGAAGGATCATTGTCCATTCCCCAACCACTAGAAGTTGTCTGGAATGATCGCCTATGGAAGAAAGATGAGTTCTTCTGCCTTGCTGATCCCTCAAAATCTGCATTCAGCTCCACAACTGGCTGAGGTATGGGAGATGGTGTATAGCACCCACTACTTCCACTGCTGCCAGGAAGATTGTTTAAAGTCTTTCTGATGAGAGCCAACCATTTTTTAGCAGGGCCATTGTCTTCTGCCCCTAAGATATTACCAGCATTCAAAGGAACTATCTCTTGAAATCTGCAAGGGACAAGTAGAAATTGTCATTGGTAACTGTGAATGCTACCTTTGATGGAAGACTACGTTGACAAGTACCAATTCCTACCCAAGAACATAAATGTCAGCGGGTGATGAAGAGTGAAGCCAATCATCTAAATTCAAAGTACTTGGAGGGGATCTTCCAGCTACATTCCACGTAGCTACAAAAATGCTGCTTCCGCAGAAAAGAGAGATACCAATGAGAATTTGAACATGGCCTTTTTTTTCAAAAAGAAGGTAAAATAAGACAAACGGTATACCTGTAATTCTGCACATCTATAATTCGAGGGTGGTCAAGATTCATTCTTGCTCGCCTGCCCTGATCTGTGCTTCTGCTAAATTTCTCTGTTCATTACAACGAGTGGTTGTAAAGATTTTGTGTAAGAAGTCGGCATTTAAATAACACGAAGGGCATGGTTCAAGAAATGAAATGAAGGCAACTCTATACCTGTTTTGCTCTTTTTGATTGTGCATGGCTCTCTCTCAGAGAAGCTATTCCTACTTCTGCATTCCACGTCACCGCCTGCACAAGGAAATTAGGGTTGATGCATCAAATTCACGAAAAGAAACTACAGTGACTGAATTTATATCAAGAGGGAGGAAAAAACAGAATTGTATTTGATGAACATATATTTCAGCTTATGGTTTCATTTTGTTTGGATGCGAAGAAAGTGTTGAAAGAAAACAAATTAATGAGAACATAAAAACTCAGGAAAACACAATCTATGCCTAAGAGAAAGCTAATTAAGTATTTAGGATAGCTTGATCTTTTGCATTAGACAACAACAAAATCAGACAGAACGTGACGTGACGACTGATCTCAGGCTTCAATTTTTCTTTCGAAATGGTGATATTCATCCAGACTTCGACTGAGAATTTGTTCAAGACCTAACACTGCACAGTTCTATCAACACAAATCTCACGTGTAATTTATTCCTGGGCTTGTTTCTCCCTTAGAAACTGATCACTAGTTCAAAGTGAATTTTGAAGAAAACCAACACCTACCTCCATAAGTAGCACCGTCTGCTTGGGAATCATCAGTCTTGCATTTGATATTAAAGAACTTCCTGACCATTTTCTTTGACCATGAGAGCTTCATGAAGCAACAGAAAGACGAAACAGTCAACAACTTGCAATATGCAAACACCAAAACACTCAGAATGTTGAATTTCATTCCCCTGGGAAAAAAAACTAAAAAAGAAAAAAAAAATCTTTATATTAGAGGATATTGGCAAAACCTTGCTTTTCTTGGAATTCTCATCTCTCATTTTCGCAAACTTCTACTTCATGCAGCTCTTGAAGCTCTCTGATATATTTCTGTGCAGCTTAGAAGTATATCTATAGATCCAAAAGTTCTTTGAATTTGAAATAGCAAAGTATCATTGGTTGGGAAGCCCCTTCTCCAATCTCCACACTATGTATCTATGTTTTGGAGCTGAGGAAGAAGACGAGGGTCGCTTGTTGTTCTCAATTGGAGAGAAAATAGGTTAATTAATGAAGCCGAGAAAGTTAAAGAAAAGAGGGGAAAATGCGTTGTGTGTGTTTCCTTGGTTTCCTCTTCTGGTGCGCTATGTACGAGCTCTTGCAACACTACTACTAGAAAGTATAAGAACATGGAAACAAACTCCCATAAATATGAAAGCAAGCGCCACCAACTGAAGAGAGAGACAACACTTTAATGCGTGGAAGTGAAAAGAGATTCTGAAGTATTAGAAGAAGACAATGCAGCAAGCATATAGAGGGAGGGAGGGAGGGAGGGAGAAAGAGAGAGAAAGAGAGACAGAGAGAGAGGCTCCTCGTTCTCTGCAACCACAGGAAACAAAGTATCGAATTTGAACAGAATAAAGCGCAGTAAAAGAGAGCATAGAAGAGCTTTATTAGTATTTAAATAACAATATTTTAGTGACAACCTTAGCTCAAGACAAGGGGGCAACGGGTAGGTGGTTTTTTGCTTTAAGGCTTCTGCATAAAACGACCCGGTCAGCTGATCAAAGCTGCCCTTGGTCAGCAAAGTGAAGAGGGGATGTGAACTATGAACTGTTATGTGAGATCTACCACTATTCTCCTATTCCCGTTCCTAAACCTGCATTCTTCTTCTAGTTTTTTGGTCTTCCAATTAAAGCAAAAGCAGTTAAAGAAGGAGAAGGGAAAAAGAAAAAGATAAAGGCCTTGTTTATATTATGTTATTGTGTTGTATTCAATTATTGGTCAAAGAATGTTTGGAAGAGAAGTAATAGTAAACCGATGTAGTGTGTCATTCCTCTATAATAATAACAATAATGAAAACAATTGTCTTGTTTTCTTGGGCACGCGAATGAACCTTTCAAAAATTTAATTTTGTCTTTCTTTGATATGCCAATGCCATGTTCTGTTATGTTATGACCAGATATTAATTTTGTATGGTTCAATTCAATGTGACGTTTGATTCCATAGATTGGTGTAGGTATGGTGCCACTGAATATAGGGCGTGTTGCGTTGCATAGCAAATAACTTTGAGGCCCTTTTGGCTCTGACCTAGCTAGTCTTGGAATGTCTTTGGAAACAATGGCAACTTACCCAATTTTATGGTGTTGGGGATTCCTTTTCCCTTTCCCCTCCCACCCTTCACTGCTTTTAACTCTTTGAAGCTGCCGCCAACTATGATTTTCTCTAAATCTTATCATATTCATTATCTACAACAACTCTGGTTTACACTTTGGAACGAAAAACCCATGCAGTACCATCTTCCACCATCTTTTTCCTTTAATTCCTCTAACACCTTCAATACCCAATTTCCAAAACAAAATGCCCTTTTGCCTTTCGCTCCCAAGTTTGAATTTTGGCCATGCCTTTTTCTCCTACCGTTCCTAAATCTCCTCTGGGTATAACTCTCATACATCACTTTGAAATTTAGTTTTGGGGATCAAGATTTAAGAGTATTAATAAATTTAAAAATTGACTTTTTCTTTCTGTATTTTCTATAAAGGTGTTTATGGAATTATATTTGCCTTACAAATTTCATGTGTCTTGAACCTCTTCAAAGATTGAGGGCCTAGCCCCACTGGCCACCAGTCTGTTCCCTTTTCCACAAATTATTGGTCTTCAAGTATCTTATTAGTCAAAACTCTTGTTGATATGAAATAGAAAATGTATTAAGTTGACAGTGCAATACTGTTTATACTATTATTATCATCAGGAAAATAATAAAGTATCTCCTCACAGAAGTCCACCACCTAAATAAAGCATATTTTTTCAAAAAAATAAACTTATTTAATTAAAAACTACAAAATGGACCTTTAATGTATGGATATACACAGTACTCCAACTTATTAGAATTTAAAGATAGTGTATAGTTAATTATTATATTTAACTTTAAGATAAATTAACTTTATGGATTTTTTTTTTCCAAAATAATAATAACCTAAACTTCACTAAACTTGTATTCAATGCAAATAAGAGCGGTGGAACTTTTCTGACATGAAAAAAATAATAAAGCCGAAAGAAAAATCAGCTGGTGCAGCTGCGCTGCAGAAAATAAGACAGAAGAAATATGGTCAAAGGTATGAGAAGAGTCTCCACTAAGTTTGAATTTGTTAATTTCAGAGAATTTTGGGAGTGATGCAGGAACAGTGATAGTGTGGTGGGAACAAACCAAACAAAATGGGTCTAATCAAATCCCGGGGAAGTAATTACATTAAAGAATGCGAAAATATGCATACATAGAGCTACGAGGTGGTAGCAGACAGCAAAATTAACCCAACTGGGGGAAGCTCATTTGGAATTTCTCAAATACTATAATAATGAGTAGATGATTTGAAATCAAGGCTATCTAATCAGAAAACCATCATCTTATTTTATTTCCACCTAAATTCAAAAATATGTTAACAAATTCAAGTCATAATTCCTTGTAATCAATCTGAAATAATTGAGAATATACCAGGTTTAATTATTTAGTTTCGTGATATAAAATTATATAAGATGATTTGAAATGAATAATGTGAAGATAAAAAAGGGTTAAGATGAGTATAATAACATAGGTGTTGGGTGTGCTTTTGCTTTATGTGGGAATTGTGGAGCATGGTTATGTTTATGCATGGTTGAAGGTGGGTCTTTGGGAATGATTTATGAGACAATAGGGAAGAGAAGAGGGGCCATGGAATAATCCAAATAAACTGGTAAAGGTTGCAAACATGAGAGAGAATTGGGCCATGCATAGTAATTGCATATTTAAAGAACAAAGAAAAAGTGGTCCCGCATTTTAGAACGTGCGATGCCATCGATCAACTTCAACTATATATCTTAGATTATTCAGAAGCTAAGATAGCAAATTATAGTATCTTCATCATGCTGGTATCTAAGCGGAACCAACCATGTTGGATTCAACACAATATCATCAAAAACGGATATTTCGATACGTGTTTAATTAGGAATCTCACTCTTATTTCACAATTTTCATTTAATTACCTTCAACTGGTTTAGTGAATTCAAAAGTAAAATAAACAAAGTTTGTAAACTAATATTATTAGGAGAAATGTTGTTTTTATCATTTTTTTTTTGGTTATGTATACAATCAATTCACTATTTTTTATTAATAGTAATAATAATAACAAGTGAATCAGCTAATCATATTTTTAAATATATAACTATAGTAGTGTTTAGTAGTATGTTATTGTTCTATTATGTATTAACCAAAGCTTGTGAGATAGCTACTGCAAGAGACATAAGAGGAAAATAGTGAAAAGTTGGAACGCATAATTAAACCCACTTATCATAATTCATCTTCTGGAGTCTATCCAAGTGAAATAATTAACTTGCTCTTCGTTGCGGAAGACGTGAGAAGATAGAAAAAAATAATTAGGGGAATAGGGGTAAAAAATTGAGTTAAGATTAAACTTATATTTAAATTTAGCTTAGGACAGATTTCTTTTATTTAGAAAATCCTCAAATCTAAACTTTAATAAAAAAAATGAAAAAAAAAATTCAGCTATTTAAAAAGTTTTAAACCTATATTTATTTAGATAAATATAAATAATAAATTCTAGTAGTATCACTATTATAGGGTTAAATATGTTTTTGTCCCCTTAATTTTTAGTGAAAATTGGAATTAGTCTCTAATCAAAACTTTGACCCAATTTAATCCTCCACTTTAAACCAGGTGAATTTAGTTATTTAAACCAAATCTTGTTAAGTTGATTTGACGTTTTAAAACGCGTGTTTCATGATAACATTTGAATTATTTACGCTATTTGACCCATTTTCATGCTTAGAAACACGTTTGAAACGTCAAATAAGTTTAACAAAATTCAATTAAAATGACTAAATCCACGCATGCATGTAGAAAGATGAGAGATTAAATTGGTTCAAAGTTTCTAAACGTTACTAATTTAAATTTTCTCTAAAAGTTAAAGGACAAAAACATATATTTAATCATATTATTAAATTACCTTTGTGATGATATATTTATTAAAATAATAAAGTGTAATACCCCACTCATTAACTAACCACAAACAAATATATTTGGGTTAAATATGCTTGTAATATTTAGGTATAAAATTGGAATTCGTTTATCTCCTTCATTTTTTTATATTAAAATTTAAAAATAAATAAATATAATTCTCTTAATTTAACGGGTTAAGTCCCACAACGAGCGCAACCCTCATGTTTAGTTGTCAAGATTGAGTTTGAAATCCTGAGCAGACTGCCAGTGATAAGCCAGAGGAAGGTGAGGATGACGTCAAGTCATCATGCCCCTCCCCGGACGACACACGTGCTATAGTGGACATGACAAAGAATCGCGATCCCGTGAGGGTGAGCTAACTCCGAAAACCCGTCCTCAGTTCGGATTGTAGGCTGCAACTCGCCTGCTTGAAGCCAAAATCACTAGTAATCGCCAATCAGCCATACAACAGTAAATTCGTTCTCGGACCTTGTACACACCGCCCATCACACTACGGGAGCTAGCGATGTTAAGTTTTTCTTTTTACAAAATAAAATAGTATTTCAAACTAGCATTGAAGGTTGAATATATCAAATCATGTAAACACCTCAAACACTAATTTAAAATTGTTTATTAAAAATAAAATGATTAGGTGAAATTAAAGGGGTGAAAACCACTTAAAATAATTTTTGTTAAAAAAATGGATAAAATTTATTAGGAAAAATAATTTTTTCCTTCATTTCGTTCTTGTTTATACATGAAGATAATATGCGTTTCAATTATACAGCATACTTTCTTATTTTTCTTATTTATTTTTTATTTCTCTTAAACTAAATTCTCTTGAAATTCATTATATTTCTCGCTTACTTTTATCTATTTGTCTTCTTCTACAATACATTTTTAAATATTTTTATATTTTAATTTTGCACTACTAACATTTGGCACGGTTTGCAAAACAAGATCATGAGAATGTTTGTTTTGACTTTTAAGAAATAAATTTATATTCAAACGAAATGTAGTTTAAAAAATAAAAATTATAAGAATTATATTTTTAAAAATATACACCGTGCAAAATATCATCTTACAAGTGAAAATTCTTAAAATTAAATAAAATTTCCTTCTTTACAATTATTCACGATTGATCTTGTGTGACATGTGAATCATTCTCATCGTCGCGAAAATATGAAACATATCCACTTTACTTAATAAGTACAATTTTCAGCGAGTAGTTATTTTTATTTTTATTTTTATAAAGATGTGTCCAAGAGAAAATTCTAATGATTCTTTCATGAAACAAATGTGGAAATTTCTTGAAGCCATCTTAATAATATTCCCAAAAATATTCGAATAGTCCTTTTATAACAAACTGCCACGGCGCCACTAGTCAATAGAATGGCCCTACATCAACTTTAAAGTTTGTTTCTTAAACTGCTTTTATTCTTTATTCAATTTTTTGTATTTCACTTTCTTTGGGTAATCCACAACTATCATTAGCTCACTAATTGCTCTCTCATAAATTCCATAGTATCTGTTCGGATTTCAGTGAAACAAAAAAATGAAGATTCCTGTGTTGGGTAGGTGTGTATATATATAATCTGAACTTAGCACAATCTAAGGTGAATTGTGAAAAGACAAAAAACAAAATTTGGTAAACTTCATGCAACATTTTTTTTAACATAACGCATAGTAATGAAGAATAGAAAGATTTTGCAAGAGATGTTCAAACTTATAACAGGTTCGTGTGGAAAATGACCGAGACATGAAAAAGAGAAAGGCAAAAGATATATTACGCAGAGATTGAAATAATTAAAGAGACGATATATGATACAATTTCTTTTCTACATATAAAGCAATCCAATACGTACTATCACCATAAAGTGGTATCAAGGGGAACACCGTCCCTGAATATTCAACAAAGACATGATGAATAATGTTACAAATCAGTGCAATATTTTCACGTAAATATCCTTGCATTTCCACCACTTTCTTATTTGTGCAACTTTGAATTTAGCACTATGGGATACTCATCATCATCATTCAACAACAAGAAAAGAATAGGGAAAATAATATATGCAGGAGAACCACTAGTGTGTTTGATCAATCAATGCATAGTTATTAAGTATATAATTTAATATATGATATCTTAAATTTATATACTATATATTAAAGTGATATTCTTCATTGGGTGTTGAGAAAAATGATTTGGCACTGTTGAATCAACCAAACAGTTGGAAAACACTTAATGGTTGGAACTTGGGATTGGGACCATATGCATTCAATTCGTGTACTCTCAGGTAGGTATCATCCATAACGGCCAAACACAAACTCCATAATGGTAATCACAATGGTTAAGATAAAACTCATGCACACGTGTAAATATAACATAAAACTCGTTAATGCTAATGTCTGAAGTCGAAAAGTTTTATGAAACAAAAAAGAACTGTCAAACACTATTCTAAATAGACAATTCCATCTCGTGAATTCGTTTTGAAAAACTAGGGCTATTTAAAAAGAAAACGAACTCCCAGCAGCAGGTTTATTCTGATTGTGATGGTGATCTTCATTAAAAAACCAGTTCTTAATTGTGTATTATTTTATACAGTTATGTATATGTATAAAAGTAGATGCAGAAAGTAATTCATCTGTAAAACAGTCTTTTAGAAAATACCATTCCTCTCGTATGAATATTACACATTAATTCCATTTACTTTTATATTTTAATATATCATTTAAGAGTGACATGATTGTTCAATTATAAGGTAGGAATATATTTTTTTTCTTCATTACTATTCCTGGTAAATAGAAGATTGATCATCTACACTGCCAGTTTCCGAACTAGCAGGGTAAGACAGTGTCATTTTTATGGGGTCAGAGGGCACACATTGTGATCACCAAAAGCATTATCGAAATAAAATAATGAATAATAGAGTAGAGAGTTGGAAAGATTATAAAGAACTTAATTGATATTACTCAATGATCTAAAAAAAAAGAAAATGAAGTGGTATACAACGTGGTTTACGTAATCCATTTTTGTAATGTTGTCGATGATAGAAACATTATAGTAGAATGTGTTTGGCATAAGGAAAAGGTCAAAAAAAAAAAAAAAAAAAAGAAAAAGAAGTCCAAGAAGATCTGGTTGTTGCTTTTGCTTTTTGTTTCCCGAACAACGCACCTTGTAAAATCGGAGGCAAAATTATGTTTTACGAGGCAGTCAAAGAGATAAGCATTGGATTTTTGTTTGTTTTTTTCTCCTTTATTTTCCCTAATGCCTTCCAATTTGATTCTTTCTTGCTTTTTCTGCTTTGAGAGAGACCCCACTGTGTTTGTGTCTCCCTTTTTTCTTTGCTACCCTCAGGTTTTAATCTCTTGGGTTTTTGTTTTTGCGTTTTGGGCACTTTAGTATTCAAAATGTGACAAAGCTTTCCTCACCGGTCACTGTCTTTTGCATTAAAGAGAAACCATATGATACAGAAGCATAGTGTACAAAATAAGTATGAGTGTGTATGCCTCTGATGTAGACCCTCTCTGCCATATTCATCCTTCTTCTTCTTCTTCTTCTTCTACTTCTTCCAAGGTTAAAGGAACAATCTACCTCTTATCTCTATTTTATGCTTTCTTTTTTGCTTTTCTAGTTTTTTAGGGTAACCAAACCAAACCAAACTAATATCTGCACAATGCTTCGTATAACAATTTGTATCATAAACAAGTACCGGTCAGTCCTGAAATCATAAACATATACAGTTCCTCCAATAGAATTTTCCTTTGATCATTACATATATAAAGGATAAAAAAATTGTCATAATTAGAAAAACATGGTTGGACCAGTCGTGCAGTTTTTTGTCCCTTTCATTACTCTAACTCGCCTCTATTCCCATTCTAACCATGCTTAATTATTGCTCTCATAAAAAAAAAAACTTAATAATAACTTATTTTTCATAAAATAATATAATATTATGATTTTCATCTTTTTATTTCATCTTTTACTTTGTGACATGGTTTAATATGAATCACTATCTTTTTATTTAGAAGAATCAATGATCCACATTAAGCCACCTAACAGAAAATACAGGATGAGAGTAAAAAAAATAGGAGTCATAGTATATTTTTCTTGTATTTATGTTAATGAATTTATAAATATAATAAAGTGTGAATATGATGAAATGAGATGAATGAAGTGATATAATTTAAAAATGTAACATCTTAATAAGATAATTATAGTGGGAGATATCTAAGCTTTAATATATCACAAAATTTAAAAGATTTTATTCTAATATAAGTTAAAGTTCTCACACGAAAATGAAAAATTTATACATCAATTAAAAGACTAAAATTTTTATCGTGTTAAGATTTTAGGATGAATTTCACATCATATTATTAAGTGAAACTAATTTGGGTCTTATTAATGTTATATTTTTACAATAAAATCTTTCTATAGACCCATTATTATCTAATTCATAATTTAAAATAATGATTATAAAAATAATGTAAAACCGTTCGAAAATAAGTATGAATTAATCTTCTATGATTATAAAAAAGGAAAATGATATTATGATTCTAATTTTAACTTTCACCCTTTACTTTATTCATAAAAACAAACTAAATAAATAAAATATAAGTTGTTACTATAGTGATGTGGTGCTTGAGCAAGATATTCGGTTAAACAATTTTTCTTTATAGAAAAGAAAAACAACATTGATTACCAACATTTTAAATATATTTGTACAAATTAATTTATCATATGTGAATTTAACTATTGTTTTGGTTATAAAAGTTTTGGTCTATAACAAATTTTAAATGTTATTTTAAGCATTATAAATACATTTTTTCTGTGATATTTATACAATTTTCTAGTAAAAATATATTATGTTATTAAATTTGTGTCACTAATAATAGACAATACTCTGTCACAATTCATTCATAATATTTTCATTATTTTTATTTAAATCTATCGATTATATAATTTTAATTATTAATTTACTCTAACTAAAAGACAAAATGATCAACATTCAAACGAAGATGAAGAATAATTTTTTTCCTAAACAAGTTACGTTTTCAAGGGTTTGGTTATTTTTCCTAACCTTAAGTGTTTCTAATTTATATTAAAATACAATTAAGATGTTAAAATGCATTACAATTTACAAAAGTTTAAGGCTAGAATTCTTTAGCAGATCAGACCCAAAGTACAGTAGTTTTTTGTTGAACTTGAAGTTTATAAGTCACGTGAAGCAATAAAGAATTGACATAACATAGAGGGATTATTGAAATTTTGAGTTTTTCTTTTTAATTTTTATCTTTTCAATTAAATGTGGAAAATAATTATTTGAAAATTGAAGAATGTATTAGAGGACATTAAAGATTAATTATTAAAAATTAATATATAATTCAAAATATTTTACTTAATTTATCTTATTAAATATTGTAATTGTAATAAGACAGAAACATATATAAATTTTGATATCAAATAGAGTTTTTCTAATCTTATTAAAATAACATGTGGCTATTAAATTCATAATTTATGGTTTACTTCTCTGGAATGTAACATCAATTTTCTTTCTCAAATGAATATGATAACGATTATTCTTTGCTTTGTGATAAATATTACACTCAAGATATGATATTTGATTCAAATTCACTCAAATCATCAATATATAGATAAATTAATTAAGTTTAAACCTACTACTTTCCACGTGATATAGAATAAAATTTAACATGATCAATTGTTAATAAATGAATTGAAAAGTATAAATAGTGAAAACAATAATTAAACGAATGGCTAAGTAGTGGCCACTTGGGGAATTATGTGAATTTGGTTAAGTAAAGCATCATAACTTTGTCTCTCTCTATCATAACATTGATGGACCCAAATTAAGTTTCCCTCATCCACCATCCTTATTCATTTTCTCAAGTTTTGAATTTGGTTCTTATAAACAATGCGTTTTAAAATAAAAATTCAAATCTTGTGGATCATAAGCTTTGTACACTGACTTTTCTTTAGATAATAAATGTCTTGAGAGTTGAGACAAAGATGCAACTTTGTAGTTTGTACATAAATATGAAAGAGGCATTATGTCAAATACTTTCAATTCATCTATGATTTAATTGACTTGGAATAGAATAGAATAGAATAGAACCACCTAAACCAATCAAAGCCTTTTCCCTTCTTTGTCAATTGAGAAAATAAAAATGGTGATACACATGTTTTCTCTTCCTTACCATCTTTCCCATCACACTTCTTTTATATATTTTTTTTCATTTTCTACTTTCTCTTTCAGTTTCTAGAGTGTAAGTTATGATGTCCTCATGTGTTTATGAATTTAAATATATGAGTTCAAATATGATATTATTTTTCAATGATTCTTATCATCATCTTATGAAAAGCATATCTTAATGTTTTTTTTTTTAGAATATACTTAATATGATATTTTTCTCAAAAAGTTAGGGTTAACCTAACTTTCAATTCGTATTTAATGTATAAAGTTAGCTATTAATATTTGTGAGCTTGTATCTTTAAAAAGAAATATAATACTAATGATATATTTTATCATTGTAATTAATATTTTGGATATTTGATGCGAATAATGATTTAATAAATTTGAAAATTGGCAAAGTAGTTGTGTATTTTCATTGACAATTTGTGGTGGTGATGTGTTGGGGTGTGTATTTCACCCATTGATAATGGCTCTTGAAATTATGGAGTATTTGACTGCTTCACCATGCTGTCGTTCATCAACTTTCCACGTATCATTCCCATTCATCTTCATCCACTTCTGCTATATTAACGTTACCAATTATGCTTATACCCATGTAAACTCACATAATATTTAGATTGTGATTTAATTAATAGATTAATATGTAATCATTAATAGTTAATGGAGCAGACATGTTTCCAATTTAGATTTTGTTAAGAAAAACTATTAGGAGAAGAAACTTAATAGAGAGAAAACTAATCAATTGATGGTTTTGTTCTATATAAGAAAACTACAAATTTAGATAGCATATTTTTCTCATGTATTTCTTTAGTTTTTTCTTTTAATTTTTTTTTTAATATCTTTGAAGAAATATTTATGTAACCGATATATGTTGAAAGAATGTTAGCCCTTTCAGGCACGTGATTCTGGTTCATACGACCGGTTTAGTTTAAAGCTTTTTGTTCTTTTATCAAGTAAAAATTGTGCTTAGTTCCTACACTTTTAAATGAATAGTCTTTACATTTTTAAAAATAAGAGTCTAGCGTATTTTTTAGCTATGTTATATCAAGAAATATTAAATTTAAATATAAATATAAACAAGTTTTAAATACTTTTAAAAGTTGAAAGATTAACTCATTAAAAGTGAATGGACCTGAACTGAATTCGAGGAAAAATACTTAAATTATAAACATTTTTTTCTTTTATAAATAATTACTTTATTTTATTTCAGTATTTTAAAATATTTATGTAATAAAATATTGAGAATAAAATTTTTAAATAAAATAAAAATGATAAATAATTTGTAATTATTTGCCAAAATCAGATAAAATTTAAAATATCTTAAAATTACAGAACATCTTAGGAAGGAAATAAGGTAATGTTGGGCCGTCATTTTTTAACAGGCCGAGTATTTAGGTGTAATCACATGGCTTTTCTTCCTGCACCTTCATTTTTTTCTTCTTGCACCCTCATAAAATCTTACAAACTCATGTACTTCCTGTTTTTTTTTTTTAAATATTTTTCGGATGGGATGTTTTGGAAAGAATTTCGAAAAATATTTTGCAAAACATTCAATCCAAAAAGTATAAAAACTACATTTTGAAATTGATATTTCAGAAAATATTTCCGGATCCAATAAATATTTCACTGTGTGCCGCTGTAGCTGCTGGAGATGCACAACTGCTGTAGGTGTGTCACTGTTGGAGATGCGATGTGGTTGGAGGTGGAGCGGCTATTTACAGTGGAAGAAGGGGGTATAACTGGAATTTCATGGCTGTGGAGTGCATGAAGTAAAAAGTAGTTGCAGGAAGAAAAGCCCGTAATCACATAGGTACAAACCAAACTGAAAGCCTAACTAACCTAATACCATTCATTATATGCATTTGATTCATGATTTATTTTATGTCAAATCTACCCCATAAATCCTGTCGAAGGGCGTAATACAAAACATCCATTGTTTTTTGAAACTACGTTATTTATTGCAAAACTAAAAATAGGCAAGGGAGTGCCATGTTTCTTCGGGTGCTATCAGCTGTTTTTTCAGTTTGGCACAGCGACACGCTACATACATTACATAACAAGAAAAAACAAAAGAAGTGTAAGGTGTTGTTTTTTTTGTTTTTTTTTTTTCATGTTTCTGTATCACATCCTTAGAAGGTTTTGTTATTGACAATAGGAATTTCAAAAGGAACACATAAACAACTCCACTCATTACAACTTCTGATTGTTCCCTTTTAAATCAGTCACTAGTCAGAGATTAAAGATCACTTGTGCATGCCAAGTAAGAAAATGGAAGCTTAAGGCAAAAAGTTAGACATATCGTTTGCATTATTATAGTTTTTTTTCATTACAGATAAAAAGATACTTCAACAGTTACATTCATTTGTCTTGAACTTTCCCATATATTGCCTCAGCTATGCCTCTGATAGTGTTGGGAGTAGTCCTGCAGCACCCACCAAAAAGAGAAGCTCCGGCATCACGCCACTTGCCTATGTAGGATACAAAATCATCCTCTCCTAACTCACTTGATTTCTACAAGATAAATTTCAGATTATCAATCTGGTGATAATAATAAACTAAATATCACATTGTGGTGTTCGACAAAAATGAGCTCTGTCTAAACCACTAAAGTGTCAAATGTTTGCAGAATGTGTGTTAATTTGCTTTCAGTAACTGCAAAGAGAGAAGTAGCAACTCACCACCCATTGGTTGCTCTCAGAAATGTAAGTCTCTCCGCTGTTGGGATATACAAGTACTGGTTTACTTGTTGCCTTTAAAATGGAGTGTTACAAAAAAATATTAGTGAGCTGTTACTGGAAATAATGCAAAAGTTATTCACGATAATATAGCAAATTAGCACATTTTGATAGCGTAGTGCAGAGTGTTTATACAAAAGTTGCACCTTCTTAATAGATGAAATCAATCCATGAATAAATCTAGGAGCAGTACAGTTAACACCAACTGCAACAACTTGTCTGCATGAATCAGCTATTGAAGCACATTCAAAGATGGAATCACCACTAACCACATTGCTTTCATCCTTGCAACTAAAAGAAAACCACGCAGGAGTTTCTATGCCTTCTTCGTCGAGAAGTTCAGCATAAGCCTATATATCAAATTGTAAACAAAAAACAATGGCATTGCTGAAAATCAAGGTGAAACTAAGACAAGATTGCAATGGTAGTCTACAACTTTCTATGATATTAGTAAATGATAACTCACACAGCATTTTGCACACTCCATTGCATGATATAAAAATAAAGTAACGAAACAGGTGACTTTGCTTGATTGTTACTACACCACCAGGGATTTAATAAAATACCTGTGCCTCCAGCTTATTTGGAATTGTTTCAAAGGCTATTAAGTCAGCTCCAGCATCAACAAGAATCTTTACTCTTTCCCTGTGAAAATCTTTCAGTGTCTGAACAGTAACAGCAACACCATAGTCTCCACTGTGAAGAGAGACAGAAAATCAGTATAAACACGTATTCAGTAGTTGTTAAAACTTATGGTAAAGCATTTTTCCTATAACAAAACCATGAATATCAATTGAAAGTAAAAAAAAAAGGTCGAACTTTGGTGACTATTTTGACACTCACACATATTCAGAGCCATCTGCCAAATACGCTCCATAGCTTCCCACAGAAGCAGCAACTAAAATGGGACGTTTCCTATATCTTTCATTTCTCATAAAGTCAGAAGAATCTTTGGTACACCTATCATGATAAATTTCTCGAGCCTCACGTGCAATCTCTACACTTCTTCTGAGCATAGTTACACTTTCTTCTCTAGAGAACCCTTTAGCCTCAAAACCTTGAATAGTGGCCTGCACCCCAACCCCGGAAACGAACCAAAATTAAAGTTATGTTGCATTAATATTATTGTAGGGATGAAAAAAAGCTTGAGATGATAATTACCTGATAAGATGCTGTTAATATTATGTTTGCTCCTGCTTCGAGGTAATCTAGGTGGACCTGTCACATGGTAGGCAAAGTGAATTTATTGAATTGAAGAGCATTTATTAATATACAAAGAGAAATAACGGTTCTATTATATTTTCCCCCCATTTGTACTACAGTATAATATTTTATATTAATATCAAATTATAATAAATTTTTTTCTGAACTCAGTTATCAGCTACAAAGATAGACAGAGATAAGAAAGAAATTTATTTCCCAAAATTTTATAGAAATGAATATGTTATATATTCTTTTATATAAAATCGAGACAGTTATCTTTCAAAAAGTCAGAATTATCATGAGGGTGTCCATGCCGATACTTTATTTCCTTTTCTAAAAATTTTCTGAAAATAAGGGAAAAAGATAAAACTAAAGAATGAAATTCTTTATTTATTGATGTGTCTTATTATTCCTGCATAGTATGGTAATAATTTAAATTTTATTAAATAAAAATATACTATTAAAGAGAAATATAACATTAATTATTAATCCATTAATAGAATATAAATAGTTAATAAATATTATAAATAGTAGCTTTAGTATTTTGTTTTTTGGTATTATTTTCTTTGAAGAAACTGCTTGGTTCAATGGTTGTAAACAGTGTACCATGCGTGTGATGTTTGTAATGAAATCCCATGTAGGCAAACATGTCAGTCTCATCCATGAGATAGGTTCTTCTTATTAAAGTAATGATTATCTTTTATGAAAGTCTGGTGTATCTTATCTAGATCAAACCAAATAAAATTGTCAACATTCTACAATCGACAAGTTTCTTTTGCTTTCATAGTTTCATTTTCCTTTCATAGAGTCATTTCTGTTCACAACTTTTGTGTAGGCTTTTTTATCATTAATTTACTGCATCATCATCCAATACTTTTCTGGTTAGATAAAACTAACCTTTCAGATAATTAGAATTTAACATTTTTTAGTATAATTAACCATTTAAGTCTCTTAAAAATACTTTATATTCTAAAAACACGAGAACTAGTGTGAAATATATAATCATAATACCATAAAGTAAATAAATATTGAAAATCATACTGGAACACAGTAAATAAAAGTTTTCCTATTATATATTCTTAAAAAGCATCTCTTTTAAATAGAGCTTAGACAGTTTCTTAGCCATTAGTTAGCATCTACTTTCACACACAATATTGTTTTGAACATAAATAAACATCACCTTTTACAAGAGAAAAAAAATACTGCTCCAATAAAGTGATAATTGAAAAAGGTGTAAGAGATAATATTTTGTCGAAAAAAAAATATTTCTTAATTCTTTTGCATAAAAGAAGGATTTCGAAGCACATGTATTCAAAATCTTGAATAAAAACAAATAAAATAAAAAAGTTTCTTGAACAAAATTCTAACATTTTTTATATAAAATCAGTTTGTTTAAATTTAAAAATAAAAATAAAAAGTAGGTAGAATTATTGTCTTTGAAATGTTTACACTTAATGCCAGAACCCATAAGACCATAACACGTTGACACTATAGTTTGCCACGTGTGCATAGAAAATTCGTTCCTGGTCTTTTCTCTTACGTAATTTTCTTTGCTCTTTCATTTTGAAGTAGGTCTGAGGAAGGGAAATGATATCTTCATATTTTAATATAAAATACTAATATAAATTATCTTAGCTTCCATACCTAATAATGATTTTCTTATCGTGTATTTTCAAAACACAACTTTGCTCTCCCCTAGGAAAAACCAGAAATGATCATCTTTATGCACGCAGAAACATCTAAGAATCAAGATTCAAGATTACAAAATAAATCCAGTGGCTGTGGTAACCTATGAACAAACATGCATTGAGAGAAAAAGGTTGCTGAGATGAGATCATAGCTACCAATACAATTTTTAGAACTAAGAGCGGAAGAAATAGAAAAATTAAATGAGTAATTAAAGACGAAAAAGAAGAGAGAAGAGAGAAAAAGAAGAAGTACCCTTCGGACAAGATGTGATGATGAGTTAACAAGGCATTTGGCACTCCAAAGTTGGTCATTGAGGTCTGCACCGTGACGTTCTAGTTCAGTGGCAAAGCCACCGTCAATGACGGCGGAGCCGCCACACTCGTCAAGAAAATCCCTAAAAAACGACGAAGCTTCCTTCCCTTTGAACCCCATCACACTCACGTGGCGTGAATATGTTTAATCTGGAAGATGAACAACTAAAGAGAGTTTTGAGGTCTCACTTGTCTCTTGGATGATAAAGAAGTTGTCAGGTGCCAACTTATATCTAACGCCGATTCTGCTTCCACGAGAAGGATTTTGGGAAATTACAATTATAACCCCAACAGGGTATTGATTCTCATTTTTCGCCATTCCTAGGAATCGCATGATGTCAGAGTAATTAAGTTTCGTATTTCTATATTAAATAGAGTTGAATTCTTTATTGGTTTTTTTTTATTATTATTTTATTGTGTTTTTAAAATAGATTATTAATTTTAAAATTTTAAATATATTAAAATTACTTTTAAAATAATAAAATAATATATTTTTAATGTTTAATATAGAATAATACACGAAAATTCAACTAAAAAACCAGACTAACCACACAAACTTTGGCTTTATTAATTAAGAGCTCACAGTCAACCCTTTAACCACGATCTTCACAAATATTTTGACTGTCAAAGTTTTATTTATAGATATATATAAATTCAAGGAATCAAATCTATTATAATTAAAAATAATATTTTAAATCATATGTTAATTTATACATAAAAAGAATTAGAGACTAAAATCCCCTCCGTCCAAAGAAGGTCCGCAACAGACTTTAACGTTTAATTATTAATTTGATTAATGAAAAAGAAGAATGATATTCTTGCATCCGTTATTTGTATTTTTAATAAAAACGTTTTAACAATTAATATTTTCGGTGTTCTTTTGTTTAAAGAGCATTAAGAGCATTTGTTTATCAATTAAACGCATCTGATCCTGATTTATCTTGTCAGTATTTTGCTTCAAAAATTATATTTATTATGTTGCAGGTTCCCATTGTGGGCGTGAAAACAAATTCATTGTTTTCGGTCAGGAGGAAGCTTGAATAATTTATACAGTAGAAACTAGTTGTATATTCTAAAGAAGAGATTCTCTCTCCTGATTGTGACAATTTCAATAATTTTTATTTATGGTTATAATCAATTTTAGAAGAATTTAACAGAAAAAAAAATTCACATGTTAGTGAAACTGAGAAAAATTGCGAAAAATAAATTACAATTTTAAAATATTAATTGAGATGAGAGATTTTAACATGTACTATAAATTATTAGAATTTAACTTATGATTTATGAACATTCTATACACATTCTCTCTCTCTCTTTTCTTATTTTCTTCTTCACGTGTATTTTTCTTCTTCTTTTTTTTTTCTTAACCTGGGATAGAACATCTATTATATGTTTTAAGTACACTGGTTTAATAATTTGGTTATGATAAACCCATACAAGTATTACTAATAACTTACGTGCTGTGAATAGTCTCTGTTTATTCTAATATTTAGTAAATTATTATAATTTTGAGAAAAATATGTTACATTGAGAACATACTTTTTTACTAATTTCAATTATTGTAAAAAGATTATAATTATGAAAGTGAAAAAAGAGTGGATGTGTAACAAAAAGCTAGCAAATCAGAAAGTGAAGTTATCAAATGATTAAATACTCTGACTGAGTACATGTTTCGATTTTAATAGAATGTCCATTTATGTTTTATTCGAATTAAAAATTATGCATTACAATTCTGAAAAATATTAAAATTTGTTAATTAGAATCAATATGATCCTTTAATGTTAATGTCGTTAAAAAATATTATGTGTCAGTCCAATAAAATTTTTAATTATTAATTTTATTTTTATATTTGTTTAATTCAATTAAGTTCTCGTATTGTTTAAATAGAAATAATGTGGTGTATTTCATGAAAGCAACATTAATATCATTAGGAAATGATTGTGCTTAAGTTAAAACTCTTTCTTTTTTTTAATCTCTTTTTTTTTTTCAGTGATACAGTTTAATCGAGATTATCTCGTTCAGATTTAAGATCAATTTTTTCAAATCCAATATCACATATACAAGATCTCTATTTTTGTTTATTGCATTGTTGAAAATAGATACATGAATCCATTTGTGACTTTTGAATTCATTTTTAAATCCATAGAGAAAAAAGCTGATGAAAAATGAAGCACAACGTTTCAATGTAAAAAGTAAAAAAGTTCATAAACGAAAAATATAAGGAAGAAAATACTAATTAGCAAAAACTAAACTCAATTAAGTCAAAAATATATATAAATCAAAATAAATCAAATGTCTAAATATAAAAATCAAATTACTAATTAAATCTCACCTAAATTTATTAGAATCGAAACTATTCACAAATTGAATATCATGAAATATGAATATAAACACAATTTATATATTATTTTAGTAAGAACGAGCAATAACATTTAAGCATTAAATTGAGAATATATTATTCCACTCTATATATTATTATTTATGTCTTAAACTTTTTTCCTATATACACATTATAATAACATTATACTAAAATCATGTTATCACAAAAATATTAGTATATAAAACATTAAGCAAAACAAGTTTTAAGACAAAGAAAAATAAGGTAATTTATAATTATTTAATTAACTTAAAAGATTAGGAAAACCTCATTGTTCTTTTAGTGCATATAAAAAATATAAAATATGTAAAGTTTGATTTAGTCGTTGAGAAATGATCAATGAACACTAATGTTGTGTTTAGATCCACACAAGTATTATTTATGCGGATGGAAAGTGATTTGAAATCGCGTTTGGATCTGTTTGTTTGTGCTAATTTGTGAGTGTAAATTTGTAAGTGGATTGTAAAATTTGACACTCTCTAAAATGAAGAGATATACAGAAAAAATTAAATCATCATATAAAAATTAATTTATTATCCCTCTTTTAACAATTTAAAAGTGCATCAATATTTATAGTACACACCTAGAGAGAAGAAAAAAATTATAATCATGTGACAGGATAACCTAAAAGTAAGAAAGAAAACAAATATACAATAAGTATAGAAAAAGTCAAAGTGTTCATAAACATTTTTCTTAAATTTCATTGTATATAAATATTAAAAATTTAAATACGAGTATAAGTTTCACTTTCAATATAAATAAAAAAATTGTGCATTAAACAATATTTATAAATTCATTATATTATTTTATATTAAAAGTCATGTGAATTCCTTAGACAGTCATATTTCATTTGTACTATGTCACTTCAATAATTTTTTCTTTTGAAAGACTCATATTTTAAAAGAAAGTATAGCAGTATATGATATAATGTCTTTTCAATAATTTTTCCTTTAAAACAGAAATACGAGCTACTGTCGACAAGCTAAGACGAAAGTGATAGCTTACACGAAATGAGGTGTGAGGTGTGATTAGTGGCTTTTACGGGTGTAGAATTTTTGTAACATCTTAAATAATTAATAATTGACATGTACTATAAAGTATAAAATATTATAGTTTATCCTTATCATTAAACATGTCATTTTCTTAATCTGTGCGAACAGGAACGTCCAAAGATGAGATTGAAGAATGTTTGCAGAAGAAAAAATTAAAAAGAAGAATGTAAAATTAAAATAATCGACCCTGGTTTGTACTCTTTATAGCTTTTATATGTAAGAAAAAGAAAAGTAGAAATTTGCAGTGCGATGTATGTGGTCGGACTTACGTCTATCTGGAGAGTAGGAGATAAAGACAAAGGTTTAGGATTGGGTTTGAAAACGAATTACTTTGTAATGAAGTGATTGAAATGAACCTCTCCACTGAAACAGTCTAGGTCTGTTCCTCTCCATTATGCCAAAGCAAAACAATGGTCTTTGTGGAAGACAAATCAAACCACCACACCAGGTTTTTACTTGCCTAGTGCTGCCACCACCATGTCATAAAAAAGGTAGGATAAAATAAAAATAAAACTGTGGTCCCTTTTCATACAATATATTTTTTCTTTAGAAAAAATTGTTTTCATCAGATTTTATTTATTATGCCTTTTACAAAAGGACTCTTATAAAAAATGGATATAACACGTTAAAAGTACATATATTTATTAGAAATAAATCAAATCTTACCTCACAAAACGATTCTTTCATATTAAATTAGGTTTAAAATTTAGTTATTAATATGATATAAAACTTATTGTATAAATCCATTATGTCTAGTACAAAAGATGATGTATATATAAGTTGAAAGTTCAGACAATTTTATAATAAATAAATAGATGCACTTTAAATAATTAAATATTTTTATGAAAAAACATTTAGGAGTTTATTTTGAAAAAATTATATAAATATTTCTAAGATTGTGAAAATAAACTAAATATACTTTAATTATATTTAAATTTTGTTATTTTTAAAATTACTTCTATAAATTATAATTTTACGCAATTTTAAGTGTATATCTGTGATTTCCTTGCCCACTTTGATTTATTTTGGCATTTTAACTGTTAGTTTTTAACCCGTTGTATTGAGTTGGGATATTTCTATTCTTTAATTGATTGTATTGAGTTGGGATACTATTTTTAGTATTTAACTAGTTATATTAAGTTGTTATTGGTAGAAGAGTGTATCTTGGATAAATTTTATTTTAAGCTGTTGATATCTCCATCATTTTTATTAAAGAAATTATTTTTGTTCGGTAAAATTTACATGAATAGTGGGTAAAGCTTAGCATAAAGGTGATTACAATTTCCTTTTATATATTCAAGCCTAATTATTCCTTACACAATCACATCTAAAAAACTTTTATATATATATATATATATATATATATATATATATATATATATATATATATATATATATATATATTTTTTTTTTTTTTATATTTATATTTTTTATATATATATATATATATATATATATATATATATATATATTATTTTTTTTTAAATATAATTAATTTTTTTATATATATATATATATATATATATATATATATTATTCTTTTACCAATTTAATTAATATCATCTTCTTCTATTTATACGACATTAAATGGAAAAATGTGATATTAAATAGAATAATGCTCT
>Ga0214544_1001602_pt1 | contig 47500 bp, 20 predicted proteins | sample CNSS3metaG_FD_160074 | JGI IMG/M metagenome (GOLD analysis project Ga0214544, IMG submission 160074) | Root nodule microbial communities from cowpea collected in UCLA plant growth center, Los Angeles, California, USA - CNSS3 | ecosystem: Host-associated > Plants > Roots > Nodule | place: USA...
GATATATTTTTCTTTGTTTTTTTTTTTTTTATTTTTTTTTTTTTTTTTTCCTGTTTAATAGATCATTGTTGTATTCTTCATTGAAGGAGAATTTTTTTTTTTTCGTAATATAACATTGGGACAATGTTCACTGAACTCAATCTGGAATGAAAAAAATTCAAATCTAATTTTGGACCTCAAATTAAACATTTGGGAAAAAACTGGCGGCCCAGCCCGTGGGTCGGATCCAAAAATCCAACCTGTTTTATCCTAGCGGGCCAGTCCGGTCCGATCTGTTTAAAACGGGTCAAAATCAAGCAAGATCAAAACGGGTCAGGCTGACCCGTTTTGACAATCCTAGCTTTATAATGTGACAATTATGATTTCTGAAGATATGTGATAATTTTATATTAAAAAAATAATAATAAAGAGTAATATAATTGATTATATTTTAAAAAGGAAAACTTGTAATAAAAATGAAAAAAATACATTTATCTCAACTATGAGAAATTTCATGACAATCCAATAATTAAAAAAATGAAAAACAACTTATAGAGTTCATGTAATTACATATGATAAATTTGAAAATTCATTAGTTTGAAAAATACATTTATCTCAACTATGAGAAATTTCATTGCAATCCAATAATTAAAAAAATGAAAAACAACTTATAGAGTTCATGTAATTACATATGATAAATTTGAAAATTCATTAGTTTGAAAAAACATCATCGAATCCAATGATACTCACAAAATCAATTAATGAAGCATGATTAATGTCTAGGGTGTCCATGTATGTCCCACTAATTAGTACAGTAGGGAAGCGTGGGAGGGATGTATCCGGACACTTGCACAACGGGAGAGATGTTGTTCAAGTTAAGGTGCAGTTATCAAAGGAAGATAGGGAGAGAAGAGGATAGACCCAGCTTGGTATGGATGGATGTGTATACCCGGCCCAGTGTTCGTGTACACCTCGACCCAGTATCCATGTACACCTCGGCCACTGTGGACAATGTGCGTTCCATGGCCTAACAAGGCAACAGGCACATCCTGGCCTAAAGGGCCGAGTACATCTCGACCTAAGGAGCTTGGTACATCTCGGCCAAAGGGGCCTGGTACATGATGGATTGGCAACACAGAGGGGCAGATCTTTCCAGTAATGGCAGAGATAACATACAGGTCCAGGAATTCAAAGGCTCAACATCAATGGGAATTTGGAAATGTTACCGTTAAGGTCTGGGGCAGTTACGACATTCAATAGATTCCTTATTGCTTAATGAAAGAAGAAAACCGCCTTATAGGTAATAAAGTCGGGGGTGATGCCAGATAATATAAGAGACGATTCAATGACTGAGAGGGGTATCTAATCTTGAACTCATATAGTACATAGAGAATATTGGGTTATTTCTGACTTAAGCATTAGAGTGCTTACAGGTACCTCACTCCCGGCGGTGGATCAGTGTCAATAATAAGAAAAGGAGACATGGAGAAAGAAGGCTGAAGGTTCTTGAGATCGCTTGGTTCCAACCATAGAAAAACAATTAACTTATCACTTATCTAAATTAGGATTTATATCAAATACATCTAAAAAGTTATTCAAAGTGTAGTATTATGATATGACGGTCAATAAATATAAAGTGTTTATATTCGTAGCAAATAAATTTAAAAAGAAAATTATAACCAATATAAAAGTTTATATGATGGGTGTAACGAGTCCATCATACGCCTAGGTAAAGCATAATTTACGAACAAACAACAACTATTACTTCAATTTCGAAAACGATTATATAGTAAAAGACACCAAACACCTGCAACACTTTTAATAATATTTGTTTTATTATTTTATTAGAATAAAAAAATTCAACATGCCTCCGTACATATTAGTCAAGTCTCAGTTGTAGCAAAGAGCGAGCATACAAACATAATATACATAGTGAAAGTATAAACCCAAGATACATGGTTTTGTTTATATGCTCTAAGAAGTTTTGATCCCATTTTCATCGAATTTTTGTTCCTTAAGATTCTTTCAGAGAGTGTAGTGTTGCTGAATGGTATCAATATCAAGACCCTTCAACTTCACCACTGATTCAACATGTCCCTTGAGTGTGTGGAGCTCCTTCAACCTGCAAATTTTGACACCTCAAATTAAGCACATCATATAACACTACACTGCGTATGTATGTTGAAATTCAGAAAAAAGAGGCTATGTTATTTTCCTAGTACATGCCCACGGAATCATTGAGATGCATGCATTAAGTTTGGGAGGAACTGAACCTGGCAGCCTCAGCACGTCTTCTAGCCTGCTCTGCTATTTCAGACTGCTCGTGGTTGACCATGGTTTCTCCTACTTGGAGACCATGAAGTGTGCGCTGAGCCATGGCCCATTGAGCTTCCCTTTCTCCCTTTCCGTAGTCCTTTTTGGTAGTGAAAGCAGTCTGCACCAACACGAGCATTGAAATGAAGAGAGAAACAACAACGAATGAAGTGACAAGTTTGTAAAATGCAAATGTTTCTGGCTAGACCTTGTTCTCAAGCATGTTGTCCCAAGCCTTGCCTGACAGTGCCAAACGAATGATGAACTTAAGGATGTCAAGAGGAATGTAAGTAAAAATGCTGAAGACCCAGATTGCTCCTGCCCATCCCCAACCAATTCCATTGATCCTCGCAAAGTCCCAGTGTGCATACACAGCAATCACAGTTGCCACCTGATTCACCAGTTCCCAGATCACAAATAACTATTTATATAACTTTTAATTAGATACACTATGATGGAACTACTTTTTTCTTATTTCTTCGTTGATGATCGGTTTCTGTTAGAAGTCTCGTATCGACTAGATATATGATCGATTTAAAGTACATAATTGAGTGCAAATTTCACCTCACAAGTCAGACGTTTTGTGAGGTTGAATTAGGTTTAAAGTTCACTTCTTAACATGATATGAAAATCGTAATTTAGAATATCCTAACGAGATTTGTTATTTATTGGACATATTGTTCCATTTATTATTGAACACCTATTAATATATAATCTCACGCACAATATGTATATATCTCGACACGAAGAAAGTATGTAGAGTTGAGAAAAGCTTAGGGTCAGAAAGCTATAACTTACCAATTGAGCAGCAAAGAAGGCTGTGATAAGAAAAATTCCAGGGAGTTCAACATAAGACCAACTCCTTGACCTGGTGACAAAGATGAGTGCTTGACTAATGATACTCACTTGAAGGTAAAGGGCTGAGTTAAGCTGCTCCTCACTGTCTGCAATTGGCTTCACACCGAAGGTTCTCTGAAGGGAAAAAAACATCATGGCATGTCATGTCAGAGCAATATGTGATAAGTTGTCTATTATTTGAATAGAGAATAGCACTTACAGTGAAGAAATCAGTGTCATGAACCAAAAAGAAGAAGACAACAGTGATGACGGCCATGTATGCTCCAAGAACAATACCAGTGGCGAAGATTTCTTTCAGCTTCCATGAGTCAGGAAGAGGAGAAGGCTTCACTCTATCCTTGGAAATGGTCATGATGGTTCCATCGTTCAAGATGGCGATAACAAGGACCATGAAAGGGGAGAAGTCGAATTTCCATATCAGAGCAACGAGCATGAATCCAAACACAATACGGATGGTGATGGAAACAGCGTAGATTGTGTAATTCTTCATCCTCTGGAAGATGGCTCGGCTTGTCAAAACAGCACTCACGATCACACTGAGTCCTGGCTCGGTCAGGACAATGTCTGAGGCACTTCTCGCTGCATCAGTGGCATCAGCAACAGCGATACCAATGTCTGCCTTCTTCAGTGCTGGGGCATCATTCACACCATCACCAGTCATTCCACAGATATGCTTTCTATCTTGCAATCTCTTCACAATCTCATACTTGTGCTCTGCATGACACAAGAAAACCAGTTTGTTGTTGTTTCCTTCTAGTATTTAATTAGAGTTTACTCATGCAACCATACAACAACAAAGGGGAGCTTGGTTACATGGATCACATGACACCATTCCACTTTGTTTCAATGATGTTCTTTATGATGATATTAATCATAGATTTTGTTATTCTGTGGTTTTTGTTAGATTAACATGAACTAGGATGTTAGAGTAACATTACCAGGAAAGACTCCGGCAAATCCATCAGCCTTCTCAATGAGTTCATCAATCGGGATTGATGCAATGGTTGGGTCCTTGCTGTCACCAAGAAGAGAGGACGAAGGGTACATGTTGGTGCCCATTCCAAGCCTGCGACCGGTTTCTTTTCCAATGGCAAGTTGATCACCGGTGATCATCTTGACATTGACTCCAAGGTCAAGAGCACGTCGAATAGTCTCAGCACTATCATGCCTTGGAGGGTCAAAGAGGGGCAAGAGACCCAAGAACTCCCAGGGTTCTCCTTCACTCTCCTTGCTCTTTTCCGAAACAGTCTAAAAACCATGTACAAGAGTTTTTAGGGAATTTCCTAGTGGTTGTTTTAAATGATCATTTTGTTTTTTAACAGTGAATTCATGGCATGTAATATTTTTATGCACTTTATTCACCTGGCGTGAAACACCCAATGAACGCAGACCACGGTTAGCATACTCATCAATGACTTTATGAGCCTTTTGCAAAATCTCTCCCTTGAGTCCACAGAGCTCAATAATCTGACATACATAAATTTGGTCAGTCAAATATCAGTAGGTTCATATATGTTATGTTCTATAAGAAAAGTTATTTCATGGTTCTGAAGCACAAGAAAAGTAATGGTGAATCCCTCACTTGCTCAGGAGCACCCTTGCTGCTTCTGTGCCAACTGCCTTGGGCATCAATGTAAGTGATTGCTGTGCGCTTGTCCACTGGATTGAAGGGCAAGAAATGCACCTCATTGATTCCTGCTCTTGCCTGAGATGCCACAAAAGAGAGCAGTGACAATAATAAGCCAATTTCCATGAATGTTCATAAAAAACATCAATTTGAAACTCAATAAGCACCTCCTTGGGATCACTCAACATTCCAACGATTGAAGCATCAATGGCATCCTGATTTTCAGTCCTAGAAGCCCTGGCAGCATACAAGACAAGGGTATCCTTGTCCATGTCAGTGGGGAACACCTACATTCACAAGCAACCTTAATTAACATAAAATTTGAAGCTTTTGGTGCAAATGCAAGGATTCATTATCACATTGGTCGTTCACCTCAATCAAGTTCTTGTCCACAGTGAGCTTGTTAAGAGTGAGAGTTCCGGTCTTGTCACTGCAGAGAACATCCATGCCAGCCATTTCTTCAATGGCTGTCATCCTCTTGGTGATGGCTCCTTGCTCAGACAAACGGTGAGAGCCGATAGCCATGGTGACAGACAAGACCGTTGGCATGGCAATTGGGATACCTCCGATGAGAAGAACCAACAAATTATCAATGCCATCTCTGTAAGCCCTTTCCTGGATGGGAAACATCACAATAATCTCAATCAACATTCCCACAGCAATTGAGCAGATACAGAAGTTTCCAATGGCAGTCAACACCTGGTAGAAGCCAATCCAATATCCATACATTAGTCCAAAGTTGTCAAACAAAGAAATCAATTAAGAAACAAGAACTTAGTAATTTGTAAAAAAAACATATACCTTCTGGAAGTGACCAACATTGTTGGTGCTGTCCACAAGATGTGCAGCCTTGCCGAAGAAGGTGTGAACACCGGTGGCAATGACAACAGCTTCTATCTCACCTTGTTTGCAGGTGGAACCAGAGAAGACCTCACTACCAGGGTTCTTGGTGACGGGCAAGGACTCACCGGTGAGGGCAGATTGGTCAATCTTAAGGGGATCTCCCTCCAAAAGACGGGCATCTGCTGGGACAATATCCCCCAACTTGATGCTGATCAAATCTCCTGGCACCAATATTGCAGCTTCCTCTTCACTCCATTTTCCATCCCTCAACACCTGTGTACAAAATGCTTCCTTCCTTTAGGTTCTGAATGTGAAATTTATATGAGAGTTGTCATAGTAACGCGATTGAATGAGATTGGTCACACCAAGAGAGAAAGAGAGAGGTTTTCAATGATTGTTCCAAAATCCTTAATTCTTTAGAATAAACTCTGTGCATGAAAATGGATGAACAAATGCTGTCACCTTTGTTTTGGGTGCAAGACCAGCCATTAAAGCTGCTGCAGCATTGCCTGCGTTGTTCTCCTCAATGAAACTAATGGTTGAATTGATGAGCAGCAACACCACAATACCAACGAAATCTTGCCAATCCGGTGGCTTGTCCTGGTGAGTTCACAAAGAAACTGCCAAAAATGAACACAAGAACAGAGACAAAAAGATACAAAAGGTTTGTGTTGTGATTACCCCTCCATTGGCCAATGCAATGGCCATGACAGCAGCAGCTTCCATGACCCATGAAAGTGGATTCCACATAAAACCCAAGAACTTAAGAAACTTGCTATCTGTTTTCTCCTCTAGCTTGTTGGGACCAAATATTTGAAGCCTTTTTTCTCCTTCAGCAGATGTGAGACCATCTTTGGTACATTTCAGTAGCTTGAAGACCTCTTCAACAGGAATGTGTTCCTGCATGCACACGCATACACAAAAGTCATCTCACAGAAAAGGATCATATCTGAGATTCAAAGCATCATGGTCACAGTTTTTGTTTCTTACAAGATCCACATTCTCGTTTTTGAGGTCTTCAAACGAAATGTCGGAGGACATGTTGTAATAAAGATGAACGTGTCCCTTTCCTACCTAATTAATGTTTTTTTTATTAATTTTTAGGTTTTAATGGTTTATTATCTCCTCTAATATAGGAGCTCCTAGAGCTCACTCCCTTTAGGCCTGGAATACCATGCCAAAAGGGTGTAAAAATGAGAAGAAAATTATTGTGGAAAGGGACAGTTAGGTTGTTCAAGGTTTTCCCAGGCTTTATAGTGATAAATTTTGCGACAAAATAGGCAATGCATGCTTGCTTTTGTTTTCCACCACAAACTTCCTATTCTTACGGAATGTTTCTCGAATGTGAACTGCATATTTGCTGCAAACTCACACCACTTCAGTTTCTTTGTTACAATATCAGTTTTTTTTTTTTTTGTTAATGTTTTATTATGAGTCTAATTCGGGAAATCAATGAAAAACCATTGAACTTGTGTTGAAGTTCAGTTCGACATTACAGTTATGATTTTCACAGGTTGTACAGTGGTTACAACAATTATGATTATTTGTGTTTTAAAAACGTGGGTCTCTTGAAATAATATTATTAGTTGATTAAAGATACCATTGATTTTGAAACTTAAAACTCTAATAATTTTATTCTTAAAAAATATTTTAAAAAGTTAGACAAGAAGATGTATCCAAAATACTCTTAACTTTGAGTTCTACTTTCCGAATGTATGATATTAACGAACGGTTCGAAATAAAATTTGACTGGTTCGTTCCTGTATATGAAAAAAAAATTACTTGATTAGGGTATAACTTCTTGTAGTGTCACTACTATATTAAAGAGTGGATATTCGTTCTAAAAATAGTTGTAAGCTGTTATACTTTCACTCATTTTTAAGTCAGTATACATATCTTAAAATATTTATTGAAATTTGGAAACTATAAATCTATTTGGATCACACTTTCATACATCTAAAAGGAATCAAAATACAGTCAACCTAAAATACTTTCGATTCGCAATTTTATTTGAATAAATAATTTAACTTTATTAAACTTTTATTTCATTATTTAAAGGAATCTATCAATTACAATTAATTATAAAAAAATTAATTTCAGATCATATTTAATAAATAAAAAATATCGGCTTAATCGAGATTGTTTATTTTTATTTAAGCTTGTCAATATATTTCTAATAATGCTGATTTATTCATTTTCTATCGTTGATATGAATATTCATTAAAGCCATAATGGGTTTGAAATCTCAAGAAAAAACATTGAAAGTTGAATGTATGATCTCAGGATACTGTTAAGGTCAAGGAAAAAACAATCATACATCCAAAGTATTATCCACTTTGGAGCGTGGCTTTGTCATGGTTTTATCTTTAGAAAACATCTTAACAAATGAAAGGAGGAAGGGGTATTTAAACTGCCTTAGGTCACAACTTCTGAACAATGTGAGACTATTGAGTGTGGTAAGAACATTAAGTCCACAATCGAGGTCCAAGAAGAATGAGCGGATCATCCTCAATTGAGGGCTTAAGGAACCAATGGTTCGCATGTAGAACCTCTTTATCGACCTCACGGTGGACGCCAATGTTTCAATTCCATGACATCATTAGGGTCAATCATCCTTCATTTGAAGTATTGTCCCCAATCAATGTCTAAGGAGAATGAGCGGATCATCCCCAATTGAGGGCTTAAGGAACCAATGGTTCACATGTAGAACTTCTTTATCGGCCTCACGATGGATGCCAATATTTCAATCCCATAACATATCATTAGGATCAATCACCCCTCATTTGATGTATTGTCCGCTTTGGAGCATCAATTTCGTCATGGTTTTGTCCTTAAAAGACATCTCAAATGACGAAAGTAAGAAAGAGTATTTAAACCGTTTTAGGAGCACAAAAGGAAAAAGGGATATTTAAATCATTTTAGGTCTCAACTTCTAAAAAATGTGAGACTATTGAGGGGTGGGATAGGAACACAGGAGTTTCACAAAGCATGTGTAAGTTTCATTTTTAAGACTCATTTAATTTGTTAATCATGTGAACTCTTCCAAAGGAATGATAAGCATCAAGTAACAAGGAATGATAAGCATCAAGTAACGTACTTAGAAGGGATTAAAATATTGAAACGTTAAATATTAAATGTTAAAGTTAACATTTTTGTACATAGACTTCTTATATTATTAATTTTGCTTTATGTTACTTTTTCTAATATTTTACCACAATTATTTCAATTCACACTAATCAATATACTTTTTTATATAATTGATAAAAAAAATTTACTTAATATAAAAAAAAATCCTTATATATTTTAATCATTAAAAGTGCAATAAACATTGCCAAAAACCCAATTTTATATTGGTAAAAAAATTAACTTCGATCAACATAAAAAAACATTACAAATGAAGTATTAGTCTGTAAATACAATTAGTTGAAAGGAATACATTTCTCAATTTTTAATATGAACTATAAAACGCTCAAGAAATTTGAGTTAGGTAAATTAGTGTCAATATTCTACATAATTTTGTTTTACAATAATTTTTTAGTAAGTAATGCAATATTTTTCTTTTTCTTTTTAAAGTTATTGTCACCACGGTAAAGAAAATCATTGACTCTTATCAATCTTAATGTTAGAATATGATTAGTAATACTAGTAAGATACCTGTGTTTTTCCCCCTAATGTTTTATTGATATTCTATTATAGATATTCCAGAAAAATGTTGATTTGAGATCTTTGCCGCAATATTTGCTCCCAGATGGATCTACAAGACTAAGTAAAATTAAGATTTTGAAAATCGTATTTGTTGTCTCCTTTAATTAGCTCCGTGATGAATCTATGTATTTTGATTTCATTGAAAAATACTCAAACATAGGAAAACTACGAGAGAGAAATGCTAACAAATTGATTGAAAGTCCAAAAGTGTTTGCACTGATAAAAATGGATTTTTTTTTTACAAATTGACAAACAAAGAGAGGCGCAGAAACTGAGCAAAATAGCTTGGTCGGTAAAATAGTAGTTTGATTTTTATTTTTTTTTACATTACGATTCAATTCTTTTAATGTAAAACTAGTCCACTAAACTTATAAATAGGTTGGTTTACGCTTTAAAGCAAATACTTCGGACTTGAAGATCCCATTGAAACATGTTACAACTGTTGTGTTTTCTATGAAATTATGCATAGAAACACTGGCTTGGCAAAGGCGCAATCATGTGGTAGTTTCTTCCTCTAAGAGATTAGACGTCAATTCTAACGATTTCGTGATCCCCCCAAACACATCGTTAGTTCTAGCATTACAACGTAAAGAACAAGATTTGACGTTGTCACTTCTACATTCTCAACCAGTTCACCCTCTAATGCACCCTAAGAAACATGATCCATTGGAGTAGATTTTGTATGTAGAACTTTTTTAACATGAATGTACTAAGTAGAAGTGTTCAAATACCAATACCAGTAGTATCCTGACATTAAAACATAACATTCTACACTAATGTTCAGATATTTATACTAATCTAAAATTTGAAACAGAAAATCTTTAAAAACTGGATTATTCCAATTCCTGATAATCAGACTTGGTTCCCATGTTCTGATGGAAAACCCACGTCCACCTGATGGAAGCAACTTCAGCTTCCATCCCTTTCCTCTTGGAAAAAATGTTACTTTATTTTCAAGTGCATTCCAACAAATTATCAGTGTCCCTAAAGAAAAAAAAAACACTTTATTCCTGTCATCATCAACTATACTCGAATGACTGCATTCCTTAAACAATCAAACACAACGGTTTCTATAAGGTAAGCCGTTTGACCACTCCCCGAATGAATTATTCCAAACCATCTCACCAGTGCTTTCAATACAATCACGCAGTTAACTTTTACAAAAATAATATCCATGGATATCTATTGCTCCATATTCTCCTAAGAAAGAATATATATATATATATATAGAGAGAGAGAGAGTTAACATAACGTAACAAGAAGGGAGAAAGGGAGAGGAATTTAAGAATGCTAATGAGGTGTTTACATTTGTAACAGAGGTGTCATGAATCATTACTTTCACAATAACTCCAACAGACCCTTCAGACAAAATGAACAGCCTCCTAGATTCTGTCATTGTGGCATACAATGAACGATCAATAATCCAACCAATTTTTCATGTTTTTCCTTGAAAAAACAGCGGTAATTGAGGTTTTAACCCTTCACTAGACAACTAAGCAGACCCCTGGCATCAAGCATATTTCAAGATTTTCATGAAACAGGTAACAAGGTTTTCATCACTCGTTTGAATGGCAAGAAATAGAGATGAAGAGAAAAGACGGCAACACATTAAAATCTAAAATATCCATCATAGTTTCACATTAATAGCAAAAATCATAAGTAATTGTAAGATGAGAAATAACCGAGGACAAAACACTCAAAAGCTACAATGTTTCGATATAAAGGATTGCACTAAAAAACCTAGAACGCAAGGTTCATCCATCCACCTTAAAATCCGAGCTTGGTCCGGCGCCAGTGCCTGCGCTTAGCATTATACCTGAAAACACACACAAAAAGGAGAAAAGAATGGCAGGGTGTGAATCCACGGAATCAAGAAACATAATCCTTAAAACCCTAGGATGTTGTTGGAAACTGACCTGATAGTGTTGTCGGTCCTCATTCGGATCCAGTAAGGGATGGGCCTGTTCTGCCTCATCTTCTTGGCAAGCTTCTTCTTGATCCTGAACGTCTTGTGGGAAGGCTACACATCAAATCAATAGCTTCATATCAAAAACGACAAACTTAGAACAATTCACAAACGCAAACGACCATGGATTCAACTCTTACCATTTTCGCTGTGGACGATCCAACGCAAGAACAAGCCGCTGCACTTCTATGAAAACTAAAGAAAACCCTAGCCAGTTCCAGTCTTTTACAGAGTCACCACACGGTCCTGTGGATTGGGCCGGTTCTGCCCTTGTAATACTTATGGGCTATGGCCCATCTGTCAAACTCTTAGGCCCATAAACCTCGTTAGTTTACCTTATTTTTTCCTGTGAGTGAGCTTTTTTTCTCTCAAAAATATATTTCAATTACTCTAAAATACTTTTTTAAAGTTCTTCTATGATAGTAAAACTTATTTAAATTTAATTATAAATTATTATCTATGATATCCTCGTTAATTTCTACTAGCGTACACACGGGTGCGATGTGTGTACGCATTTTTTAAATATATGTTATATTATATTAATATGTGATAATAATATAATGTTTTTAAGTTAATATATAAAATAAAATTATATTAATTAAAAATTAAAAATAAAGTGAAATATATCAAAAAAGATGAGAAAATAACTTTTGGTAAATAGAGAAAAAGATAATAAGTAAAGATAGACAATTTTTTTAAAAAACCTGGTAAAAGTAACCGTCTATTTTTAAAAAATTAATAAATAATTATATTTTAAAGGATAAAATTGGTATTTAGAAATGTGGACACAAAAAAGAAAATCTCTTTATACATTGTTATAAATAATGATTGTTATATAAATTATACTAATTGACATTATGAGGATAAATAATACATGTATTTTCATTTCTTTTAAATGAAAATAATCTTGTAAGGTTTTTTCTTTTATAGTAAAGTTCAACTATTTGTGGGAATGGCATTAGAGATCGGTTCACTTTGTATTTGGCTTGCAAGAAGTTAATTGGGTGAGTTGGCAGGTTACTTTTATTGACTTTCTTAGTACAATGTATGAATTGCAAACTTATTGGCTAATTTGCATAAGCAAAATTTTAAAGAAAAAGTAAATATAAACATCAAAGCAATAGTGTTTTTTTTATGTTTTAAATTTTTTTTACGTCCAATCAGTATATAATTAACCATGCCATGTAAATTAAATAAGTTATATAAACATAATATTAACAACTTCATTAAATAAATATATAACTAATTAGAAAGATATTATTGTCTGATTTACTGAAAAAAAATATAGTAATGAGTCTTGACTTCGAAAACGTCACTGTTGTTTTCCTATTTTAATAACATTGAATTCAACTATGGAGTAATTTTTATCCTCCACTTTTTCAGAATTATAATGTTTTCTATTATTATTATTATTATTATATACATTTGAAAAGTAAGAATGACAAAATTTAAAATAAAAACAATGCAATAAAAATATGATAACTTAAAAGGGTTTTATTATTCTCAAAATAATCATATTTTTAAATAAAAAAGTCTAAAAGTACTTTGCACATTTTCAAGCAATAAACAATTATTATATAAACAATTATTATATGATGATTAATGTAAAATGCGCGCAACACAATTAACTTTGAAATACAAGCACAGAGTGAAATAATAACAAATATCAAATTGGAAAGAAAAAAAAGGACAATTGTAGATTAAAATATACTAAATTAATTTGTTACGAGTATGCACACCAACTTTACCTATCCCGATCTCTACAAATTGTGGGTTATACAAGAAAAACTTATATTGTGTTTGTATATATGAGTGAGTACTTTTCAGGCAAATGGATTTGAAGGAAGGTGAGTTGTTTATATTTATTTATTTGATTATAATGACTCTAGAAATGCAAAGAATGGATGAATGGATGCTTTTTTTTCTCTAGTAAGTATAAAGAGATATAATTAACCATGAATGAAAGACAAAATTGTTCTTCTAAACTGATTTTGTTTATGGTGTGTAGAGTTAAACCGAGATGATAATCAATTATATGAAAACAAAATTGATTATGAGTATGAGAATCAATTATGTGTACAAAAGAAACTATTATACACACAAGGAAATCAATTCTTTATTTTTAGATGCATTAGAAGTGAGAATTTATTATATACATGAGATAATCATTGATATTGATTAAAATATATTATATTTTATCAAATATTTCAATTTTTTAAGAATAATACTTTACATGTTTTACACCTGGACAGGTGAAATGATTAAAGAGAATAAAAATGAAAATGACACTAATACAAAATATAATAGATAATTTGAAGATATAAAATAGTTTTAATGAACTTGCATAATCATCAAACTTTTATTATATTTCAAAGCCAACATCTCTTGAAATTTTCACTAACACAGTTGTATATTATTTTTGAAACATGTTACAATTTTGAGTTTTTCTCGTACTTTATAGGGTTTCATACACTATATTACCTTGTCCCTCTTTATGTGCTTGCTATTATTATGACTATAGTCTCGTATTTCACTTCAATTTAGTGATCATATTTTGGTAAAGGTTTTTTTGACCCATACAACATTATCTACTTATATATACTTTATTTTAGAACTTCAATAATGTAATCTAATAACACACATATATATATATATATATATATATATATATATATATATAATATTAAATATGATTCAACTTATAATTCATATCAATTTTGATCACACTCTTCACCTTTTGTGTTTTTCATAAGATACGAAAAGAAAAAGGGGAATACGAAATCACTATAGTAGATGCATTACATGAGCATGAAGTGATTGATATTATACCTCCAGGACCAAAACTTCTTGTTTCAGAAGACGAATCTATTAAACTTGATCAGCCATTAACAAGTAATCCTAATGTCGGTGGATTTGGTCAGGGGATGCGGAAATAGTACTTCAAGATCCATTACGTGTTCAAGGTCTCTTGTTCTTCTTGGCATCTATTATTTTAGCACAAATCTTTTTAGTTCTTAGGAAGAAACAATTTGAGAAGGTTCAATTGTTCAAAATGAATTTTTAGTTCCGCGTATTTATCAACATATCAAACTTATAAAAATAACTCAATTTTATTCAAATCATTGTTTTTCAACCTATTGATCACATTAACCTATGGACCATATTTACCTATTAGTCACATTTACTAGAAGTTCATTGTCTTTTATAGAATGACAAATTATTATAAATATCTAATGACACTTATTATCTTTTGGAAAAGACATTTCTACTTGAAAATTGACATTTTTAATTTTGAGAGAGTGGATCAATCTTCAAATAGACGGAATGTCTTAAAAAAACAAAAGTACATAGGAAATTATGTTTTATATAAATAAGATTGTTTTAAAAAAGATTTAATTAACTTTTAATTACTTATAGAATATTTTTAATTGAGTTGGTATTAAAATTTTATTTATTATTATTTTTTATCTAAGTAACAATTGAATTTTTTTTTTAAACGTAATTGTGTTATTTTCATCTCCACTTTTCTCACTCATGTATCAACTCGTTCATCTCCCCTTTTAATTTCTCTCAACTCTGGTATCAAGTTTTCATAACCACAACAACAAATTGAAATTAATTAAATAAAATCCAGACCAAAAGACCTTTTTTCCGGTAAGATACTTGGCATACAAATTAAATTCAAGATATAAAGCATTTTTTTATTTATTTCATATATATGTACATTTGTTAACTTTTATAACAATCACTAGAAGAAAAGTTACGACAAAGTGATTTCTAATTAACTCACAATCTAATAATTAAGTTCATACAATTAATTACCAAAGGAAAAAAAAAAAGATTGATGGAAGGAGCACTAATTCCAAAGCTATAAAACCTCGGTTAAACCTTGAATCTGTGCTGGTTTCTCTTGTTCGTCATCATCCTCCGTGAATAGGGTTTACTTTCTCTATTTTTTTTTTCGAATCGATTCCATTGCGTCTCTCAAAGATTTGACAGTGTTTGATTGCACAATTTGTGAAGATGCCTCGTCCCAAAAGAAAAGCGGCCCCACCAATCACTTCTTCTGATGTTGATTCTTCTCTTCGTACCGGTACTTCTATTTCTCGTTTCCGATTGGTTCTACCCCGCGAAAATCGAATCACAATATTCACTAAAAGAACAATGAATATTGAAAATTTTAATTGTTTTTTTTTGGTTGTTTTTTTGTGGGGCAATGAGTTTTTCTGTGGCGAAGTGCCAAAGTTGGCAAATTTAATCGATCTCTGTGCTGATCGAGGTCAAGTATTTGTAATTGGACCATGTTTTCCTGTTGTAAAGTTGTGGGTACGATATTCGATTTAAACGCTTCAAAATTCAAAGCATGAATACACAAGATTTTAAGATTTCAAGATTTTGGTGTTGTGGTTTAATAATTCGGACAGATTTGATCAGATTCAGTGCGGCATATTGGATTATTTGCTTTCATTTTTTTTACGGGTTAATTTGGAGAGAGAGGGTGGTGGTGGTGCTAGGTGTCTATCTTGTTTTTGCAATGCTACCTATCAATTACTCGTTAAGCCTGATTTTTTCGGCTGTTTATGAATCATTTACATGTAATGTTATTTGTGAAATACTCAGGAAATTTGTTATTAGAATGCCCCCTGTGCCCAATTATGATCTATATTATTTGCAATGTGCAGTATACCTTGTTTACTTTTAGTGTGTATCCGGTTACCTTCTGTTATGCAAGCACATAATTTGAATGGTACTTGTCCAGCACATAACTTGAACGGCATCTGTATCTTACATGGTGGTATCTATAAATTCAAAAAAAACACACCTGTGCTGATAAGAGGTTGTATGTTTCGTTATTAAATAGTTAATCATGTCATAGCGGTTTAAAATCCAGAGTACATATCTTCTAGGAGGCTGCTTTTCTGTTATCTGTTGCAGCTTACTACAATAGTATGATGCCAGTTATCAAGACAGCCGGCATGTTTATAGCCAATACAATCTGAGAGCAATTTTAGCTTAATACTTCTACAGTTTATGAGGATTGATTGATCTATTTATGAGGGACATTATTAAAATGCTGAGGTAAAAGCACTACCATTGTGGTGAGACCGAAGATGTTATTAAGAAAGCAACTGCATTCCAGTAGACAAAATAATTAGTGTCCTTTTGGTTAGATTTGTGTAAAAAAAATATAACTATTTGCATTTCAAAATAAATCATTTGGTTTTTGCTGAGCTATTCTTTCGAATAGTATCAGCATGAGAGAGTACTCTGGAAGTATATCACGATGTGTATTGTCCTGAACCGTAAGCCTTAATTATGCATGATTGTTTCTAGTTTTTTCAAATTAATGTCGAAATATTTCCTTTCATCTTTACCTTTTCCATCTAATGCTGACTCTAATTTGCTGAGTTGTTGATAACAATGATTTCATTTCATGTTATTATTTCAGAACCAAAGAAATCAACCACAAAGCAATTTGATCGAATAGATAACCTATTCGAATCGTATGCAAACAAGTCACTGGGTTTGATTGAGTAAGTACGTGCATGTTGAAATTATTGTGGCATGCTTTAATTGTTATTTGATCTGGTTTAGGATTAGAATATATGATGCTTTAGTTAAATTGGAACTTAGCTTATATTTACATAGCATGCGGTTTATTTATTTTTCAATGCACTTTTTAAGTAAGGAATTAGACAGGGCTTAGGTCTCATTTTTTTTATATAAATTTAGTTAACAAACACGTGTTCAACATATTATGCATGTTTAAGTTCAATGCTTCTCTTTTATGTTTTAAGATTGTTTCCCCTCTTCGTTAAAGATTATGTGACTCGTCTTGATGCAATCTCTATACTTTTTGTTTGGTTGGTCAGCCCAGACGGGATTGTGGCATTTTGTAAAGATGTGCATGTGGATCATACAGATGTTAGAATGCTGATACTTGCTTGGTAAGTAATGGACTAGATTAATCTTTCCTTTTCCTGTATATAACTGTTTTTTTGACTTATATGAAAATATGTTTTTATCTTGTCAGGAAAATGAAAGCTGAAAAACAAGGTTATTTTTCCAAGGTTGGTAGAGAGTATTGCTTTACAATCTTAGTTTAGTTACACACTGCTGAAATTAGTGAACGACATTTCGATACTCATGTATTGACCATGGATTTGTTCTCTTGATGTAACCCTTCATTTAATACTTATGTATTGATGTATTTCTACATTTCAATGTTTGATGTATATACTTGCATTTATCCTTTCTCTCTCTCTATATATAGATATGTGTGTGTGTGTGAACTCGCAATGATGAAGAAAGGAACCTCACATTGGGAGAAAAAAGGAACTTCTCACTTAAAGAAAACTCTTATTTGTTTATTTAGTTTGTGTGTAGCTAATAATGGAATCAATACTAGTGAAATAGATAGGTTGGCACTGTCAATTCCAAGTATGCTCTGATGCTGGTCTTTTCTTCGTCTCTTCTCCGCCCTTCAGTCTGGAGTAGGCTTTTTAATTCAATAAGAGCTAAAGGGAGTTAATAGTATGGTATGGCTCTGTAGCTCAACTTTTTTGTATTGAGGTCATGATATAAGAAATATTATTGACAACAGTGGTGTGGGAATTTTGTTCGGGGGTGGGCAGAGGGCGGGATTACTGCAGGATTGATAGATTTTGGTGTATGTGGTGGCAATTGGCTTCTTGATGTCCCATGAAAGATATATTACCCGACGAAACCTGTCTCTAAGGAAATTGCTCAATTTGCGAGGATGTATATATGTGAACTACACAAATGGTCTTGTAGGCCCATGTTTGATTGGAAGTTGGATGATTTTGCTTGTAGAGTTTCTTTTGGTCTTTCTTTTACCTTATCTGTATTTTATCTTCTTTTTCTATTTTTGGTACAATGGAGGTGTGAACACCTGGGTTGAGGAATGAAGCTGGGCTTTTTTGTTTGAGGTTGATGTTTCTTGTGGTGCATTTTTTCATTGGCCTGGTGAAGGACTGAACCTCTGACAACATCATTACATTCAAATCTTCTAGACTTGGGCCCATGCCATTTGGGCTTATCAGCTCGTAGTCAAGGACTTCTCTGGTCTATCTGTTATATTCATGTTGATTACTGAAATACTAAATTCTCCCCAGTAAATGGAATTTTCTTTTATACAAATACTTGGCCGAATCATGGTCTGAGATATGATCCTTTTTGAGTGTCATTCTCAATATAGTTAATAATTTTTCATTTGTTAAATGTTGAAAACCCTGTCACATTTGGGTATATTGCGCCTGAGTGTGTGTGTGTGTGAGAGAGAGAGAGAGAGAGATTGATGGCATCTAAGGTCTTCAAACCAAAATCTTCGTATACTGGTGCTATACACTCTTGTCATCATAAGTATAGGCGGCTTGAATTTCTTCACCATAATGTTAGTTTTTGGACATGTTATCGTCATCATTTTTTTCCTATTCTTGATAGGATGAGTGGCGAAAAGGGCTCAAATGTTTAGGGGCCGACACACTCCCAAAGTTACGAAAGGTCGTTGGTGGACTGAAGAAAGAGGTATTTTATTTTTCTGCTTTAAGTTTCTTAGTGAAGTTTTCTTGTATTCTTATTAAGGTTGTCATTCAAAAAGTATTTTGGTGTATTTATTTCTTGTGTCTTGTTTAGGTGATGGTACCAGAGTGCTTTGAGGATTTTTATTCCTATGCATTTCAATACTGTCTGACAGGTAAAAGGATTTCACTTATTTTAGACTACTTGTTCTACCTTTCGAGTTCTTGTATGTAACTAATGTAAATAATAATACTTTCAGAAGATAAGCAAAGGAGTGTAGATATTGAGACCATCTGTGAGCTGTTGAATGTCGTTCTGAGATCTGAATTCCCTACTCAAGTTAATTTATTAACTGAGTATCTAAAGGTAGTGTAGGTTTTTATATAATAATATGTTGTGATGTTATGCTTATCTGCCCGTTGTGCTTAAACCTTTTCAGTTGCATGTAATAATGACTCTTGATAACAACTTTCAGTGATGTCCAGCAAATATGCTAGATTGTGAAGGATGTTAATACATTATTTTCTTGTACTTAATTAATGTTCCACATTATAACTGTAGCTATTTGATTATATAAAGTTTTGTTTTCTTGTGTTTTCATGATCTAGAAGTAGTGTACATTCTTGAAATATTTCCCATGGAGTGTGTATAATAAAACTATGGTAATTTCCCTTGGTTACTCCTTGTGTATGATACACAATAAAGTTGTGTTGTTTAGGTGGAAGATGTTGAAATGACTTTTAATGCCCGTACACATTAAATTATTTTCTGATAGTTGAAATACTTATTTGACAGGTCCAAAACGACTACAGGGCACTAAACATAGATCACTGGAGAAATTTTTATCGGTTTTTTAAGGAGGTAATGCTGTTTTTATTTTTTTTCTTAGTTTGCCTTTAGGATTTTATATCATACTCATTTTTCACTTCTGGTTAAGTTTACTGTCTGTTTGTGAGGTTAATTTGACTATTGATAAATATTATGAAGCTCTTAGTAAGTTGTAAAAAATAAAAATAGTCAGTTAGCGCTCCGGAGGAAAATTTCTCTTGGAATATTAGTTTACATTTTATGATGATAACAAGGATTTTATCGATCAGTTACTTCCTTCTATCAGTAAACATAACATACACCATTGGAAATCCATTCGCAAAATTCACAAGTCTTTTGATTTTTGAATTGGGTGCACTTCATGCTAGTCATCCTTTTCCCCTTTTAATTGTTAAACAAATTCAAGTTCGTCTTGTTTATACTGGTGTAAACGAGTCAGAGTTAAACCAAATTCTTGAAACTAAAGCTTGTTTTTTGGGTAAAAAGACTGCAGAATCTGGACTTGATTTAAACAATTCATAGTTAAAGCTTAGGGTTGACTAGTTTAAAATATGACATTTGCTTAATTATTTTACACCTTGATTATCTTCTTATCTATTGATCAAATTCAAAGATCTTATTTTTAATTTTTAATTTGGTATTTAATAGACATTTAATAGGAAGAGAAAGAGTGCAAAATATTTGAACATAGAAATCAGGTATTATAACTGGTCTTGCTAGCTAAACCAGTGAACTAAGGAATACTGCACATTGATTAAAAAACTTTATTAAATCAAATAGAAGATAAAAAGCTTTTATTAGAAATGACATTGGTTCAGACGAGGTGTGCCAATTGCTTCACGAGTTTAACTCATCATTCTAGAAAAAGTCAACCCATCTATGCGCATGAGGTCAACTGCTGTAGGGATAATGTCTAATTATCCATGTGTATGAATTGTACACTAGTACATTTGATGGGTGAAATTTGGTGTGCTTCATATTTAAAAGTCGCAAGCAGAAAAATATATCTGATGTTTTTTTGGTGGCAGGTAAGCTTTAGTGATCTTCGAAGTTATGATTCCAGTCAAGCATGGCCCGTGATCCTCGACAATTTTGTTGAATGGTTAAAAGAAAAACCAGAGAAAATATAGTTCTCACCTTTCTCAAGTTTCTGTTCATTTTTAATCTGCCAACTCCGAACGAGAATACTGTTTGAAGCGGATATACAATTGTATATGGCTGATCTGAGTAATCAGTTCGCAGTTTTTCTGCAGAATTAATCCCATGTAACAACAACTTCATACATTGTCAACTGTCAAAGTTATATTCACTTTTCTTCATCTGGATATACTGTTTTCTAACATTCATACGTGGCTTAACCATTTCAGTTACCAAAGTTCCAATTTTGGAAAACAATTGGAAGATTTAAAAGGGTTAATTCAAAGCCTTTCGTGAGAGGAAATGATTCTTTTACACGGGGATTTAAATTGGAACGTTAACAGTGTAGTAAAACAATTTACAAAAGCTCATGAATATTACAGTGGTTTTTGATTATGAAAAAACAATCGAGGAAGGATGATTCATTCTTGATTTTAAGATTCTTAACATTTGCTTTAGGTGGGATAAATATGTAATCTTTTCTAAATGAGAAAGACTAAATGTAGTATTGGTTTTAGGATTGTGATCAATTTTTTAAGAAATTGGATGGATATCCAATCACTTATAAGAGTGGAAACCCAAGTTTTGAATTTTGATTTTTTTTATAGCAAGAAGCCTTGATGAAAGAGTTTGTGATAGTTGAAATATTATAACTGAACAATTTTACTATATAACATGGGGTTATTGATTCCATTGTTTGTTTTAGGGTCCAAAACACTGAGTTGTCAAGTTATACATTCAAAAATCAAGTAGGAGGGCAAATATTTTATTTTTTTAGCACTAATTTATATTTAATATAATAAAATTAACATATTTTTCAAAATACTTTATGTTATGCTGTCTTTTTAAGCAATAAAAAAAGGAATTAATGTTATACAACAAAATCAAAATGTTGAACAAAGATAATCACAAGGCATTTAAGGAATGAAGTGAAAGATCAAAAGTTTCGACTCGAGTAGAGATGACAAATAAATTCATCTTCGTGGGCCTTATCCGAATCTGTCTCTGTTTTGATAGAGAATTCTCACATCGACTGAGTATGAGTATGAAAAATTCCTGACTATTTCAATTGGGTATGAGGATGTACATATCCCGTCATAATACCCGTCCCCGTCATATTTCTAACCTCATTTAAATTATTAAAATATTCACAATTAATTAAGTAACCCTATATATATATATATATATATATATATATATATATTTTTTTTTTTTTTTTTTTTCTAATTATTTGATTTGTCATGAAACTAATTCACATTTCCAATATATTTTTTTCATCTTATCATAACCTTTATGTAATTATGTTAAAATGATATATGTCAATTATTTTTTTTATGTCTCACATTTAAATATTTCTATTATTTTTTAATATTTTTATTTATTATATATTTTCCTTTTACGTGAGAATGTTTAATACTCTCAATTTAAGTGTTTAATAACATAAACCTTTTATTTACTAGGTAATATAAAAAAAATATTATTTACTTATTATTATTCATTTTTATTTCATTTGAAGAACTCTTTTATTTCGCTAAAACAATTTTCGTTATTTCTAAACCATTGAGAATATATGTTGATATTTGAAAAGTTTGCTTAGATCTCTAAGGTATTTTTCATCTTATCATATCCTTAATTATACATTTATTTTTCTTTGTGCGATTTCTTTCGCTAGTCTCTCAAATTGTTTCTAAGACACACATTTATTAATTTTTTAATATTTTTATTTGTTGTTTATTTTCATCATGTATAATACAATTTCAATATATTTTATCTAATTATTTTTTATTTTCTAACTCATTATCAATCATACTGTAATTTTTTTCACTATAATTGTATAAATAACTTTTATTTACTACAATATAAAAAATCAATGTAATTGCCATGAATATTTTTTATCACCATCCAACATGTATTGGAGTTCAAAAGATACAAGATTTATGTCAAAAATTTTATTATTATATTTATTATTTGTTCTTTACGTCATTTCGATCAAGTGATGTATTATAACTTTTATTAATTTATAAAAAAAGAGACTCATTAGATTTAAAAATTGAAGTAAACAAACATTTAAAATATATTTCAATTTTAATATTTGTTTTTCTTTTATATTTTTTTAAAAATATTTTAAAATTTTATCAACTAGGTTTCATTAATGTTTACAAATTTAATAAATGTTTTGGTTCTCATGAAATTTTATTTGCTATTCTAATCTAAAACGTAAACAATTATAATTTATTTCAAAGTATTTTATATCGAAGAAACAATTATCCTTCTAATATTGAATATTTGATAATATTATGTTTCTTTTACCGTAATTTTTTATTATTTTATAAAAATTAATTAAAATTAAAATTAAAGTAAGAAGATGGGTACATGTATGGATACGAGATTATACCCATTACCTAGTGGGGATGAGGATAAGACAAAAATTTGATACTCGTTAGATTTCGGTAGGAGGATGATAATGAAATTTTTTCTACGGGATGAGTATGTAATAGCAAAACTCGTCTTCGTCCCGTTGTCATCCCTAGACTTCGGTTTCTCTAATGAGTTTTTTGGTGATGTCCTCTGAGCATTAAAAACGTACTACTTTGGTACTTTAAAAATATTTTTAATATATTTTAAAAATTTAAAATAAATGGTCATTCGTATATTTTGAAGACACAGTAAATATACGTGTTTGTGTATAACTTCAACACTCCAAGTGTCTAAATTAATCGTTTGATATATTTCAATACAGTGGAAGAAAGAACTTAATAAGGATTTTACACATAGGATATAAGTTAGGTGGTTAAAAACAAATGATCATTTCTCCTCCCAAATACTTAAGGAGCTTAATAGGATTTGTATGTACTAATATATGTCCAAATATTTATTTTATGGAAGTCAATAATGAAATTCAAATGGTTAGTATGTACATAATCCATATAGTTAATATGGACTAAACTAATTAGGTAAAATTTTGTTATAGTATTTATAGGTTTATGAAGTCTTTTATTTTTCTTCTTCTTTATGCCTTTTTTTGCTTAATCCGGTATATATGCTAATTTTTACTAATTTCTGAATTTATATGTTATTTTGAGGTATTTGGTTTTGCATGGAGCAGATCAACAAAACCTTAATTTAGCCAAATTTTATGAGTGTAAAAATATAAGATAAAGATATGCAATTACTGTGTTATAGAGTCTGACCAATTCGCACTATTAATTACTTAGAAATCAACTGAGACATCTCTTACTGTTTTACATAAATAGAAAATGTTTTACATAAAAGCAGGGAAATTTTTCCCTTTCATTTTATGTTGTACATGGAATATAGGTGAAAAATAATTCATTTGCTGAATGAAGGCATTGTGACCTACCTGTGATTCAATGAATTCAATTACTCGATGTTGAAAGACCAATAAAATCGTCCCTGTAAGATACAAAATGATAGCAGAAACACGAAGTGACAGGCTCAAGTTTCAGTTCACACTTCCCCTCTCATTTATGCACAGCATCCATGAATTTAGAGCTGCATTAATGGCAATAGTTTCAGTTCACTCTTCCCCTTTCATTTTATCATTAACGCTGTTACAGAGGAAGAAGAGAAAAAGAATGCTACAAAGAAAACAAATGCAAAATAAAATGATGATTTTGAAAATTTGGAAGTTGCGAGATGAAATTGTGAAGGTGCAGAAAGTAAAAACCTATGAATGCATGTAATTTTGAAGCAATTTCCTTTACCTTGTGTTGAGATTTTCCAATCGTTGGTATCGAGGCCTGCAGCCCAAAAGAAATATCCACCAAGATAAAGAGATTGAGCAAACCCAACCTTAGCCGCAACCGTTACCGGGTCATCGTACCCGACCCAATTACTACCACTGTAAGAATAAACCGACGCCGTTTTCTTGTCATACACCACATTCGCACCCGTTTCGTTATTAAATTCCAACACCTGAAACAACGCCATCGCACCATCAATCCCGGTACCCGCCCCAACAGCCGGAGCTCCGATTCCATGAACACTCGGGTCAAGTAACTGCCATGTCCTCCCATAAAGCGGCAAACCCATCACCACCTTCTTCGGAACAACCCCGCTCCGGATCCAGGACCGTAACCCGTAGGACACACTGGCATTACTTTTCGGGTCAAAGAGCCCAGCAGGAGGCCCAGTGCGGTTACTCCACGGCCCATTAAGATCGTAACTCATGACATTGATCCAATCTAAATTATCGTTAATGGAACGCACCGGGTATCGCAACGACGTCGTGGTGGAAAGAAAGAAATCGACGGAGAAGTACACGGCGGCGGTGAGGAGGAGCGGTTTCCGGGCAGAGGCGGAGGCCTCGGAGGCGATGGCGGCGCGCCACTCTTTGAAGAGCTGGCCGAGGTCCTTCATTTCGTTCGCGGTGCGGGGAAACTCCCAATCAAGGTCAACCCCGTGGAAGCCGAATGCGCGCGCAACGGCGATGGTGGAGTTGATGAAGGCGGCGCGCGCGGCGGCGTTGGATGCAATGGCGGCAAAGAGGTCGGGGTTGGAGTTGGCGCCGCCGATGGATATGAGAGTGGCGACGGAGGGGCGGAGAGCGGCGGTGAAGGTGGCGAGGGTTGCGGCGGTGGAGTCTGGAACGTCGAGTTGGTAAGTGGCGTTGTTGGGTGCAAGGAAAGCATAGTAAACGTGAGTGAAGAGTGATGTGTTTATGGCTGAAGGAGGGAAAAGCGGTTGTTGAAGCCAGTATATAGCTTTGATGTCAGACGTGGAACTCGTAACGGTTATGACAAAGAAAATTGATAAAAACAGAAATCGTAACATGTTGGGAAATGCCATGAAGAAACTTTGGTTATTGAAATTTTTGAAGAATAGAGACTATGCAATTTGGTTATTGATTCCTTAGGTTTTATGCATATTTATAATTGGTAATGCAAGTTGGTCTAAGAAAGTGTGAGGATCTTAAAGAAAAGATTGTGAGCATAGCCGTCCATGGTTGGAGAGAATGTTAATGGATTCTCTTGCCGTCGAAACAAGTATAAGAACGTGTTTCTGCACTCAGTGTTTCAACAATGTCAACTCAATTTTATTTTCTAACTCACATGATTAAAACTCAGCAATGTCATAAACCTTTGTCAACACTTACTCAAATTAATGTACGGCAAAAAGTACTAATAAAATATGTAATAATGCTCATTCCCATATAAATTGTTTCAACTGCCCAGCGTCCTTTGTAATAGCAGAGAAGGTGAATATAAATATTTTAGAATTGTTATATTTGACTTTTAGGGGAGCCCTAAATAAAATTAATCATACAATACATGATATGGTACATACATGTAACCTAGAGTATAAAATTAAAAGATTTTCCTTCAAGAAAAAAAACATTTCTTCCTTAGCTGGCTTACATGTGAAATAAGGTAAACCACTTGTACAAAATATCTATTTTTAATTTATGAAAAATTTAAATAAATAAGGCACTATATGAGAAATATCAAAACAAAGGGTAACTACAAATCTTCACCACAAATTTTGGAGTGCCACATAATATGTTCAAAATTTATATATTTTATTATTGACAATACAACAAAAATAAATATATATTTTAATATAATTATAATTCCAAAAAATTGTATATAACGATTCTTTTTCTCTTAAATTATTTGAATCCATCAATAATTAAATCAAAACTAAAGTTTAAAATTATTTCTTTTTTAATATAAATAATCATATTGTCTGCATGAAATTATCTCCCATTTCATTTTGAAATCATATTTTGATAAATTTACAAAAAATATAATTCAGATTAAGTAAAATGTATTTCTTATTATTGTAAAAAAATTGACGTAATTCAAATATGATCGATGAACTCTTCAAATTTAAATAACTAAGAACACCAACGATAAATAATAAAATTGAACTTTAAATCTAGTTTTCTCTTGAATAGAATATTAGTAACTTTAAGTAAAAAAATCATTATAAATATTTTCATATTTGGTTATATTTTAAATTTAATAGTTATTTGAGTTTTGTTATTGAAAAAATAATTTTTTATTAACAATTTTATAACAATAAAAATATCTTATTATATTGTAATAAGCATTGTATATTAAAATAATAAAACTATTATTACATATTATGTATTAAAAAAATATTTAATTATATATTATATATAAAAGAAAAATAAAAGTATATAATGAATATTGTGAAAACAATTAGGGGCAAAGGTCCCCTTGGACCATAACTAAGGTCCGCCACTGTGGGCTGGATTTAAAAATTAAAATTTTTGTTTATTATAAACGAAAACGAGTTGAGCTCACTTAACCCACAAGTTATATGGGTTCGAGCAATTTTGAACTCAGTTAAACTGAAATCAACTTATTTTTTATCTTTGAACTAGACAAAGAATCTCTGATTTCATTATATTTATTTCTATTTTATGATATCTATGACATCCTAGAAATTTTAATATCCGACAAATGTCATAGTTGTTTCATCCTACAAATAATATTTGAAAATGATTGATTTTTTATTTTTATTTTTTTATGGATTAGTGAGTCAACCCACTTAATTCACCAACCTATGGTTGGTTGAATCGGTTAGTAAAATTTCTAGGTTAAAATGAGTTGAGTTGGTCTCACTCAATTTTAACCCAACTCGTGGTGAGCCAACCCTTCTGAATCAGGTTGATTCACTTTGAGACCCACTAGACGACATTATGTGACACCTGTATGCATACATACATGCATGCATTGATTAATCATAAAGACCTACACGTAACCTTCTACTACTAGAAATTTTCATATTACATGGGATTTTTCTTGCAAATTTGTTAAAAATTTTTGCAAGAAAAGACTTTTTTCTACCATTTTTTCTAAGAATTTTAATTGGCAGGTAATTCCTTTGTGGATAATAATTTCTTACAAAATTATAAAATTTGCAAGTATTTCCTACAAAATTTGTTGCGAAAAGTGTTTTACACAAAATATTTTGCAAGAAAATTGGTAGCAATTTCTTGTAAATTTTTTTTCTCAACAAAATTTGTAAGTATTTTCTACGAACAAATTTTCAAAACAAAATTGACAAGAAATATGAGTTTTTTTAGTAGTGTTCATTCTCCATTATAAATGGAGATACTACATAGGAGCGTTGATTAATCTTTGTTGGACCCAAAAACCAACACAATTACTTTTTGTTTCTTTTGTACATTCTTTTATTATTATTTTTTGGGAAAAACAAACATTTTGAAAAACCACATCTTTTTTAGAATTTAATTAAAGGGATTGTCTTAGGACGAACGTTGTGAGGATGTTAATACCTTCCCCACATGTAACCAACTCCCTACCTAAAATATGGTTTTTTGCAGACCTTGTCTTATCTTGTTGATTTTTCCGTAGTGTTCTAGAATAAACTATGATGGTGACTCCAAACTCAATTTTTCAAATTTTATTTTTGATTATTCACCGTGTCGCGATTTTGGTTGCGACAATATCTTTTATCTGTTATATGTTGTCTTTTATCTTTTATCTCTTATGTCTTATCTCTCTTATATCTTGTTAGTTACCATTTATCACTTATCACATATAACTTATCATTTATCACTTATCACTTATAACTTATCTCTCTTCTCTCTTGTTAGTTACCATTTATCACTTATCACATATAAATTATCATTTATCACTTATCACTTACTACTTATCACATATCAATTATCACTTATTACTTATCACTTATTACCTATAACTTATCACTCATCGCTTATCACTTATCACTTATCACTTATAGTTTATCGCTTATCGTTTATTGTTTATCGCTTATCGCTTATCGCTTATTACTTATCACTTATCCCTTATCACTTATAACTTATAACTTATCACTTATCACTTACCACTTATCACTTATCGTTTATCACTTACCACTTATCATTTGTCACTTATCACTTATCACTTATCACTCAACACTTAGCACTTATCACTTATCACATAACACTTATCACATATCCCTTATCCCATAGCACTTATTGCTTATCGCTTATCACTTATCACTTGTCACTTGCTTCTTATCTGTTATCTCTTACACTTATCACTTAACCTTGTGGGGTCCCTTAAAACCAAAAAAATATTTTTGTTCTTTCTTATCTCTTATCTTTTATCTCGTATGTTTTATCTCTTATCTCTTATATCGTATATCTTATCTCTTACATCTTATATGTCATCTCTTGTCTCTTGTCTCTTGTCTCTTATCTCTTATCTTTTATCTCTTATTTATTGTTTCTTAACTCTTATCTATTATTTCTTATCTCTTAATCTTTTATATCTTTTATCTCTTTTTTCGTATCTCTTATCTCTTATCTCATATCTATCAACACCCAATTTCGTCCAGGTGAAAAAAAAGAAATAAAAAATAAAGAATGTTTTTTAGTTAATGATGAATAGCAAACCGTGAAATAAAATTTTCTCCAAAGATTTTCAAATTTTAATTTTAGTAGAAAAAAGACAAAAATGAGAGAGACGAAAAAAGAAAAAAAAAAGGAAAAAAAATATATCTTATCTTCTTACCTCTTATATCTCATTTCTGATCTTTTATCTTTTATCTTTTATCTCATATTTGTCAACACCAACATCCAATTTTGTCTAGGTGAATAATAAAGAAATAAAAATTAAAAAAATGTTTTTTAGTTAATGCTAAATAAAAAACGATGAAAAAAAAATTTCTTCAAAGATTTTCAATTTTTAATTTTAGCACAAAAAAGACAAAAAAGAGAGAAGAAAAAAAAAGGAAAAAAAAAAAGAAAGAGCTCAATTTGTTTTTAATTATCACACCCCTTCTCATGAGTCTAACAACCCAAGATATTTTCACTCTTATTTTTTTATTTTCAACATTTTGTTCATGAAATAGTGATATGATTCTAATACTTAGAAGCAACATCTCTTATAATGATTAGAATCAATATTACTGATGATGATAATTATTGTGTCTTGATTTGCTATGATTTGATTCTCGTAATATGTTGCTATCATGACCAATTCATTCTTTTTATTGTTCATTATAAATAAGAATAAGATTACATTATTACAATGCAATGTATGAATATAAATACTCAGCATGTCATATGAGAAGGGATAAAAAGAATAATTCCTACACACATACGTAATTCTTCCACATTCCCACTCACACATATACATGTCATTTTTATCTCTCTTATGAAAAAATAAAACCATGTTGAAGGAGGTAGTAAAAAAGAAAAAAAGAGAGGAGAAAAGGTAGTTGTAATGTAAAGAAAAGGAAAGTGAGATTGATAGAGAAAAAGAGGAATTCAAGAGTTTTCAAGGTACTCCTATTTTTGTTTTTCTTTTGATTTGTGAATTCTCAATTTTTATTATATTTTTTTAATAGTTTACATGTGTTTTTTTTTCACATAAATTTGGCATTTACTGTTAAGGACATTATTTTTTAATATTTACAAATATTTTGCTCTAAAAATCATAAAAAAAATATTTTTTCTTATTTCTTTTAGTGTGGGTCTAAACGTCACGTGACACCCATTATCATGTTTTTCATACATATATATATATATATATATATATATATATATATATATATATATATATATATATATATATATATATAATATATATAATCTTTTATATTTTTATTTTTTGTGTCTTTTCGACCATTCGTTTCATATGACACTTATTTTTAAATAATTTAAAATACTAAAAAAAATAAAAAGGTTTTCAATATAATAAAAAAATAAAAATCAAATATTTTCTCAAATATGTTTTTCATAAAGAACTACAAGTAACATTCATTCTCCATTATAAATGGAGATACTACATAGTAACGAAGATTAATTTTTATCGGCTCCAAAAAATCAAAAAATTCTTTTTGTTTTTTTTGTATACTCTTTTATTTCTTATCTTTTATCTTTTGTCCTCTTTTGCGTCTTATATATTCTCTCATGTTAATTACCATTTCTCACTTATCTCATACCAATTTTCAGTTATCACAAGTTATGAATCTGACTAACAAGTACATATGAACAGTGCCATTTTTTTTTTTTTAATTTGACACTTTAATGAAGTGTCTGAGCAGAGGGAATTATCTTACACCTATTCTGTTCTTAGTTTATAAACACTAAACTTTATAAGTAATTCTAAATCTTCTTTCCCTGTGTCAAAATAAGAAAGTTAATGGAATTTGATTCTACATACACGTGACCACGAGCTCCATGGAAGACAAGTGCCAAGTTCTTTTTATGAAAAATATATTAATGGAAATCGTTTTCTAGAGGATATGAACTACTGGTATGAGTTAATTATGTTTTAAAATATAATTTATAATGAAAAACATTGTTTTTAAATACCACTGCTTGTATTATTACTTCCTAATAGTGACCTTTGTTCAACACTTCCTAATACTCAAATTTGTTCACTAGGGGCAATCCATTACCAGAGAAATGGGATGATGATTTTCCAATTATAAAACCACTAACACTTTGATTGTTAGTGAAGGAGCTATATTTTGCTTTTGGGTTCATATATCTCACTAAAATCACTTACAAGTCGTATATAGGTAATTCTAAAAAATGTCATCACTATAAATTTTTGACTTTAGAATTAGTGATGAAACCTGGTTGGGTTATAAACCATAGATAAGTTCCATGCTTTGAGGAACAAAGTCGAATAAACATGACTTGTTTCGTAAGAAGTAGAATGTCCTGCTCCATCATCTTGGTGCCAGTTGAGAAATTGTAACATCATTGATTGAATAAAAGTTGATTCCGCTGTGAGATCTTTCTTCCTCATCTCCACGTTTCTGAACTGAAAAAGCAGGAACTTTGGGAGTACCAATAACTGCACTTTCATTCTTCAACAGTGAATCAACTTCCAACATGGAAGGTCTATCCACAGAGTTTTCCTGAACACACAGTAGAGCTACCTGCATGCATCTCATGATTTTACAAGGAGATGATGTATCATCCAATGAAGGGTCAACAAACTCTACACCTCTTCCTTCCCTCCACAGTTCATATGCCTGAATTAATAGTTATTTCAACCTCAACCAAACCATAAAGTAAATAGAATAGTCAGAAAAAAAAAAAGAGATAACTTACATATTCCAAGAGGGTTATATTTTCATGCAGGCCATAATAACATGAAGTCCTCTTTCCACTTATGATTTGTAAGAGAAGAACTCCAAAACTGTAAACATCGTACTTCGTTGAGTATATGCCTTTTCTCACGTACTCAGGAGGTACGTATCCACTGCAAAGACAACATGAAGTGATTAGAGAGATAAAAGGAACAACCATAACACATGACCATTGCTAATTCACTTACTATGTTCCAACTATCCTTTCTGTGTTTGCTTCGAGGTCATATTTTCTGAAAATTCTAGCCATGCCAAAATCCGATATCTTCGGATTCATATTGTCATCTAGTAAAACGTTACTAGCTTTAAGATCTCGGTGAATTATAGTAAAATTTGAGTACTCTTGGAGATAAAGAAGGCCTTGAGTAACGCCTTCAATGATATTGACACGTTTATTCCAGTCTAAGAGAATTGATTTCGTTGGATCTGCATCAAGTTCAACCCTGAATTATTAGTCACATAAATGTGTAGCTGAACAAAACAGGACATTCCGGAATTATTGCTAATTTGAAGTTTAATTGAACTTAGCAATAGTAGGTTAAGAAGAAGCTTAGAAGAAATGTAACAACTTAAATGAGGGACAAGTGATGTAGCAACTGACCAAAGAGGAAATTATCTAAGCTTTTGTTTTGCAAGTATTCATAGATCAGAATCTTCTCGTTCTTTTTTGTGCAGTATCCCAGAAGTCTAACTAAATTCACATGTTGTAGTCTTGCTGTAAGTGTGATTTCGTTCTTGAATTCTTCAGGGCCTTGATTTGAGGTTTCTGAGAGTCTTTTCACAGCTATTTCCTGACCCTTCCGTAATTTGCCCTGACAGAATCAAGTCGTAATTACCAATTTTATGTGAACGAAAAACACTGTTATCTATCCCTAAATTTACTGTATCAGATTTGTCATTACAGCTAAAAGTAGTGTTGCCTAACCAGAGACCGAATTGTATGAATAAATTAATACCTACAAAAAGCATGTAAAGAATACATCATCACTATCTTACCACAGAAATAATGGCGCTAGCTTTCAGTTCAGATATTTTAATTGCACGAAGCATATTTCATTAACAGATTAGTTTCCAAATCATACCTTGTACACTGTGCCAAATCCACCCTCTCCAAGCCTATTGTCTTTTGAGAAGTTACTCGTTGCCGCTTTAATAGTGAGATAACTGAATACTGTCAAATCAGAACCGTTTGCATCGATATCCTTTTCTGCTTCTGGTAAATATCTCAGTTTATACAATAGATTGGTAACACTGGCTACAGCCCCTGCCAAAAAGGTAGTACATAAATTATAGGAAAGATGTATATGTTCCAGTCTCTATATAGATAACTCAATTTTTTCCTCCTCATTACATCCTTACCTCTGTTGTAGTAGCAAAATACTATTCCCAACAGGAGGACCAAAGTTAGAACAGCAAGCAGAACAATTATCAGCACTCTCCTCTTGTGATGATCTTTAATTTCTTCATCTACAACTTGAGCTGAAGGATTATTTTGTAAAGTGATGCATATGATGCATAACAATATACTTACATAAACATAGTCCACATCAACCAATTGTGCTGTAACTCACCTGCACCTATTGAAAGTTCCCAATTTTCGTCATTGCCTACTTGGAACACGTTGTAACCAAGTAACCCATTTTCCCTTGCATAAAAAACTTTGGCCCTGATGACCTCCACATCATCAAAATTAACCCAAGTGGTGGACGCAACAGTGAACTGGTTCACCACAAAACTTGCATTGTAGCGTGAAACAACTCCATTTCCAAAGCTTTTGATGTAACTCTTTATGAACTTGTAGCCCATGGAACCATCCATTGTAATGGCAGGTCCCGAAGCTGGTGTTCCCACGCCACCGTTTGCTGCAGGAGTCACAAGTTTCCACGCATATCCATGATAAGGCAACCCAATTAACAGCTTCTTAGAAGAAAACCCCCTCCTCCTCCACTCTCTGATGCCGGAATCAGTGTTATCCCAATCAGATGAACCATACAAAGCCGCATGAAAAGCCGTGGCACTGGCCATCTTAGGGAGATAGTAATCATAAGCCACAAAGTGCACCCAGTCCAAATTCTCCTGCATCGAATCAAAGGGGTAACTCAAGGAATCCGAAGCTTTAAGGTAGTAACCTGCCATCACCAACAACAGCTCTGGCTTGGTAGAGTTTCTTGCCTCAGAAGTTATTGCAGCACGCCATTCCTTCAAAAGGGTTCCGAAATTGGCAACCTCGGAACTTGGCCTCGCCCCAGTAAGGTCTATGCCATGAAAGCCATAGAACCTCGCTGTTCTGATGGAAGAATCAATGAAGAGCTTCCTGTGAGAAGATTCATTTAGCATTGAGGTGAACACCGAAGAGTCCTCCCTGCCACCCCAGATGGATAAAAGCGTTGAAACAGATGGGTTTTGCAGCTTCACCGTTTTGGTGAAGGTGGAGAACTTCTGCTCCTCCGAAGAGTTGATGAAGATGTTGTAATTGGTGGGGTTTATGAAGGCAAAAGCACATAAAAGGTGAGTGAAAAGCGTGGCTTTGATGTCCGAAGCAGAAATTTCATTGCCGGAATAGTAATACCCGGCTTTCACCCAGGAAGGGTTATCTGCAAAGGAATGAGATTTGAAAGAGAATAAGGTGAGAAAGAAAGTGCAGAAAACGATGAGATTAGAAGGCATCTTAATGATGATGAGAATTGAGAAGTGTTGAAGAAAATATTGATTTATTAGGTTGCCATGTGCTGACACTAGCACCGCTCTCTTTTCTTCATTTTTTGTTGAAAATTAGGAATAAATACTGATCTCACCATCATCATCATCACCATTTCCAACAACAGTACTGTTAATAACCAACTTTTTTACATTGGAGAAAACCAGAGGACTCCATTGTTGCGTAAAAAGAACAAAAATTGATGGTTCTAGAATGCACTATAATCAGTTACAATACAAGTGCAGAGTCGATGCGTGTGGAAGAGGTGCAGCTACTTATTTTGTAACCCTTTAAATTCAAAGAAGACCAGAAAACAATGTCATTTTCTCTTATTCTTTTTATTTTTTCTCTGCTTCCACCACTGTTCACAAAATTCTCCGTTGAATCCATCTCCATCACATCAATGTGGGTATCTAATCACTACTACACTGTGTTTGCTAGTTTCATCCACATAGCAAAATTTAGTACATAAAATTAGATAATTTTTTCATATATATATATATATATATATATATATATATATTTGATAAGGTAGTTTTTTAATATTTTTTAGTACATCCAGATATCAATATTATGTTATATCCAAATCTTGTTTATAGCTATTGTTCTTTTGCTGTTATATTTTTTAATTATTCATCATTGTTTTAATTATTCGATTATTTTTAATAAATTGTTTTTTTTTACTGCTAAATCATAACTATTTTACATTATATGGAAAACAAGTTTTTTACGCTAATAAGATTTTAACTTTAATATATATACAATTTTTAAGTCATATAAAATTAAAATAATTTATAATGAAAAATTTAAATTATTTAATATGAAGATTCGAGTTCTGATTTATATTTTCTAACCTTAAACTAGTGATTAATTAGCTCAACTAAATATTTTAATTTATTTTTTAAAGTTCTTACTAAATTTCATTAATTTTATCAATGCATACTTCAAAACCTATTTTGTTTTACCATCATGTTCATACGGATAATTTTATAATTTTTAAAATATTAAAATATATTAAATTTGAATTAATCTTATTTAAATTATTTTATTTTAAAATATTTTATTTAAATACAATTTTTTTTTTATAAATTATAACCAACTATTATAAATTTTAAATGATTTTAAATGATTTAAAAACATTAATATTGATTATATTTTTAATTAATAAATATTAATATTTTTTTCGGTAAAAGTTTGTAATTTTTTATTAGGCTGTGTTCGTTTAAACATATTGTTAGAATTTGTTGATTTGGAAACGATTTTAGCACAAAAGTAAAGACAGATCTGTGGGATAATTCCCAAACCCCATCTTTTTATTCTTGCAAAGATTTTAAATAATAGATGGTAATTTTACTTTCATAACCCTGTTTGTTAAACATATTATACACACATATATATATATATATATATATATATATATATATATATATAATTTCATATTTTTTTTACCATAAAAAATAATTTAGTAATTTTTATATTCTATATATTATAACTTTTTATTTTATTTACCACATTAATCAAATCACTCACAAACTCTCACAAAATTAATTTTCAAATTTGTTTACTTTAAGCAATTTTTTTGTATAGATAGTACTATAGAAACATATTGGAAGTAAAAGATTTGTGCAGACGGATTTAGAAAAAGTTATCACAATTTCGAGTTCAGATTCTCTACTAGTTTTTTAGGTATTGTTCTCCGCTGAACATTAAAAATATACTGTGTTAGTATTTTAAATATTTTTTTAATATATTTTAAAACATCAAAATTAATGATAATCAGTGTATTATGAAGATACAGTAGAGGAACAACACAAAAAAAAAACCAACAGAAAATCCAAATTCCACAATTTCATCTCACCATACCAGCAAAAATTTGTATGAATATATCATTTTTGACCTTTTTCTCCTCACATTTTAATATTCTATTATATGTAATAAATAATAAATAATGATTATTATATTAATTATTAAATATATATTATTTCTTATATTTATATATATATATACAATAATTTATAATAATAAATAATATAATAATATAAATTTAATAATTATTTTTAATAATATATAATAATTATTAATAATTGTAATATTTATAATTGTAACTATATATAATAATTAAAATATTATTAAAAATATAATTTATAAATTCTTTCAAAAGAACTGACAAATTCATTTATATATATTCACTTGAATCCATGTTCACATTCTTCCTCGAATCCATTCATTCAAAGGAATACGACCTTATGTTATGTCTACTTACACTCATTTACTGGGTAAAGGGAATAAAGAGGCATGATTTGAAAGCGAAACATGCGTTCATTTTCTGATATTTGAGAGCAAGAGAAAAAAGAAGAATAACATGATTATCTTATTTTTCCATCTCTTATCCACTGTGCTAATTTGGATGTGATTGCTAGTATGTAAAAGGCTCTCGTACCCTTATAACTATGATAATAATGTTTTTAAATTCACGCTTACAACAAAAATTAATATATCAAATTTCTAAATTGTTTATCAAAAAAAATATAGAATATCTAAATATACTGTATTTTTAATATTTTTATTAAAATAATTATCTTTTTTTTTTAATTTATTCATTTAAATTTTTTTATATAATAAATTTAACTTATCTAAATATAATTTTAGATTACTTTCAACATAAAAAATAATTTGGTAATATTGTTTTTCTTTTAATTAAATTTAATTTTTAATATATCATATCAATCAAATCACTCACAAACTTTCACAAATTTTACTTTTAAATCTACTCCTTATCCTTTTTACACTAAGATCCTTTAAAAATAACGACACAAATATCTCTTTCAAATCCAGTCAAATTTATTATCACCCTCTCTTACAAATTAATATTTCCAAGTGAACAAGTTAATGCCAACTACTATTTAAAAATAAGTTGAGAGTTGAGGATTTGTGGTTGACTTTTCTTATCAATATTAACCGGAAATTTCTTCAATGGGTTAATGTTGTGAAAGTTGTTCCACTTAACATTAGAAAAAAAACATATTAAAGAATAATACTTGTATCAGAAATGAATAAAGTTATTATAACTATAAAAAAAGAAAATAATTACAATAAACGTATGTAAATAACGTTTAATTCACATCTTCAAAAAAATAATTTCTTTGACGATAACTAAAAAAATGCAAATTATTATCAAATAAGTGATAAGAGTGATATATACTAACAAACTAAGATTATAACAATTTATATATGTTTTCATTCTTTAAACTAATTTAAAATTGAAATTCAAAATTTGTAATATATTTTAGTTCTCAAACTTTATAAAAGAATAAATATAATCTTTTAAATAAAATGACATTCATGTATTGTTTTAACATAATGAGATTCTAAATTGACATTTGTGATGAAACATATCAATTGATGTAAACCAATTAATGTTTACACGATAAAAAAATTTCACATAAGATTAGAAATATTATAATTGTTTATTTGTAAAATTTAAAGAGTAGGTTATATCAAAATTTGGAAAAAAACAAATTCTATTTTTATCTTTAAAAACTAAAAATATATTTAGCTCATTGAAAAATAATCAATCTAATAGCTTCTTTAGTCAAGTGGATTACAACCAACCGAAATTAAACTAAGAAAAATATACAAATAAAAAATACATGTAAATTTGAGAAAATAAAAAATTAAAGTTCAAACTCTTTTTTTAGGTGAAATTTAAAATTGTTTCTTTTTTAACTTAATTATCCTAATCAAATTCTAGGATGTAAATTTCTTTCAAAAACATTTACCTGAACAACATATTTACTATAATGAATTTTAAATTATTTAAAAAATAAATCATCTCATTAACAAAAAAATGTTAATTACTATAATGATAAATTTAGGTGTAATTTTACAAAATAAAAAATTATTGATTCTAAAATAGTTACTATTATAAATAATAAATATAATTGGTCTCTAAAATTTAGTTACCAAGGTTTTAACTACAAAAAAAAATTATTTATAGATTTGTCACTAAAATATTAGATACCAAGGTTTTGATTACTAAAAAAATTGATTTATAAATTGGTAACTAAAATATTAGCTTTCAAGATTTTGACTACCAAAATAATTAATTTATAAATTAGTCTCTAATTAATTATGATCAATTTAACGATCAATTATATTTTTTATTTATAATAATTATTTTAATAGCCAATAATTTTTTATTTTATAAATTGATAACTAAATTGATCATGTGATTAATAAATTTTTTTATCACTAAATTAATTATTATTTAAGAGTTTTATCGTGGTCTTAAAATTTTCTATCTTTTTTATAAACTAAAATATGTATACAATACAAGTGAAAATATAGAAATTTCAATGTATATCCGCTATTTATTCGGTTTACAAAAGTTATAAATATATATTATTATTTTTATTTTATGTAAATTTTTATTACATAAGAATAAGGTAATTAGATATATTATTTATTATATATCTTATATTAAAATTATGCTATAACAAAAGTAATAGTTTTATGGAATTTAACAATATTAGTAATTTATTGAGTATAGAATACGAGGAGTTATATTTTTAGAATTTAGGTGGAATCATTTTCACGTTATGTCATTTTTTCTTTTTTTTTTCACTATGTTTTAATTTTTTTTATATTAATATATTTATTGTAAAATTTATATTATAATTTAAAATATAATTATAAATAAAATTTTAATTTTTATATCATAACTTTAAAATATAATTATGAATAAAATAGAAAAAATTTGTATATACTAAATGAAGATGGTATTATATATTGTTATAGATAATATCTTAAATATCTTCGATATATTGTAAATATCTGAATTTTTTTAAAAGAGATTTTGAAGGTATGAAACAAACAAAACTATATTTAGTAGAAAACTATTCAACCATGTTGAATCGAAAGGTCTAACTTGTGTTTATATACTACTTTTCAAAAAAGAAGTATTATATCACTGTGTAACAGGTTTAGAAAAATTGACTGGTACAAGTAATTAGTTGTTAAAGGAAAAATTGGCTATGTTCAGAAATGGGTAATTATTGTCTTTCGTATAACTTTTAGGAAAATGTCTTAATCCCGTTTGCCATTTTCTTTTGAAGTACAATGATGACAGGTTTAGAAAATGGTTGTGTTTATATATATGTATTATGTATCGATTATAGATAAGATAAATAATATATATATATATATATATTATTTACTTGTAAATCTTATTTTATAAACTATTTTATAAAATTGAATTTTTTTTAAAGTGTTACTGTTCTTATAAGACAAAAAAATGTTTATTATTTATGAATTTTTTTTCTTAAATAATTTTGTTTTATCTATCAAAAAGTTTTGTAGATAACATTAACATACGTGGTTAATCAAATTTGGAATTGTTATGAGGAGGAGGTTCACTTGTAAAATTTTTTTTACCTTCAAGTCATTACGAGAAAAAGAATGGATACGAGAGTAAAATAAATATTAGATGATCATACTTTTTATGATAGTATGTATTTAATAAATTATTATTTTAATATTTTAGAGATATATAATAAATTATTATATCATAATGTATTAACATCAATAAATGATTTAATTTTGTGTCCAATATGTATATATCTTGACATTTGAATATGTCTCCACTAAAAACAAAATAAATTTATTAAAAAATCATAGTAATATTTTCTGTAAGTATGACGTGAAATTTTTAATATGGGATCAATGCCTTAATGGTAGTGCTAGAATGTTGCTTCTACCATTTATTTAAAAATAAATAAACATAAAATGTAAATCATTCATATAACAGAGTTTAACTATTGTGAAAGCAACATCTTTTTACTAGAAAAGAGTGTGGTTGTTATGAGTTCAGAACACATCTGAATTTTATGTTATGAAGAATGATGCTATCTGCCAACAATTTGAGTGATGGTTCCATCGTCGACTGAAACATTTTGCAACGTTTGACACTCATTCACATCGTCCTTGTCTTCCACTCTTGAAAATGCTGGTTTTTTGGGGATGGCATGAGATTTATCTTGGTTTCTCAACATTGCACAAACTTGTAGCATTGAAGGCCTATCACTTGCATGTTCTTGGACACATAACAAAGCGATTTCCATGCATCTCACTAGTTTACACTCTGAATTTCTATCATCCAATGAATCATCCATCACCTCCATACCCTTTCCTTCTTTCCATAATTCATATGCCTGATGGCACCCATTCGTTTCATAGTCAAACATCATAATATATAAATGCACAATAATATTTTGACAATTTTTCCTTACAAACTGAGGTGACATCTTCTAAGTGATTTTAGAATAGGACAATGTTACTATAATTTTCATTTTTTGACTTTCATCCTTTATTCCTTGAGGTGACTTAGTGTGAGTTATTGATTAATGTACCATTGTCGTTTCTTTTGAAAGAATCAATGATCCTAATTAAGTCACATCAAGGAGGTAAAGTATAAGAATCAAAAAATGGAAGTCATAGGATAATTTTTCTTTGGAATATAAAGAAATGAGAAAATGATAAAATGAAAAGCAACTTAAAAGATGTAACCTCATATTATAAGAGAAAGTTGTTAAATTTAGTTGTTAAAAAATTATTTTCTTGTATAAATATATAAATCTTCAAAATTTGACCAATTAATTAATTGCTACTTACATACTCCAAGAGCTTTAAATCTTCCTTCTCTCCGTAAAAACCATGTGTCTTCTTGCCACTTATAATTTGTAGAAGTAGCACCCCAAAACTATACACATCAGATTTGGTTGAGTACACACCTTCTCTTACGTATTCGGGAGGAACATAACCACTGCATAATTAATGGGAAGAACTTAGTAAAGCTTTGCTGTAAAATATGTAATTATGAAAAGCTCAAATGGAGGAACCAGTTTTATGTGCTCACTATGTTCCCACAATCTTGTTTGTGTTGGCCTCCTGTTCATTTTTTATGAATATTCTTGCCATCCCAAAGTCTGAAATCTTTGGCTTCATCTCTGCGTCTAACAAAACATTGCTAGCTTTTATGTCTCTGTGAATTATGGTGAATCTCGAATATTCTTGAAGATAAAGAAGACCTTGCGTAACTCCCTCGATGATATCAACGCGCTTATTCCAATCCAACAAATGTCGTCTCATAGCATCTGTGAGGAATTTCATGACAGAAGGTTAAAAAAAATCATACCAAGAGGTTCAAATTTGATTCTTAGTTAACAAAAATGTTTAATTGTTGAATCATATTAAGAGTGATAGGAAATGAACTTTAAATCTAACTCAATCTCACAAATCCAACTTATAATTTACACTAGTTTATATACGTTGGAAGTCTCACGTCGACTAGAGATAAAGTCAATTCACAATATATAAGTGAGGTGCAAACCTCACCTTACAAGTTGGTTTTGTGGGATTGAGTTAGGCTTAAAGTCCACTTCTAACATAGTATCAGATCCAAGTTAGAGTCTATCTAACGAGCTTTTGTGGACATTCTGTTTCACCCGATATCGGATCGCTAACGAACTACCAACTAATTTCTAGTCCCACACACGAGATGAATATATCTCAACGGTGCAAACCTCACCTTACAAACCGATTTTGTGAAATTGAGTTAAGCTTAAAATCCACTTCTAACACTATATTATAAAATTATCTCCAGTTAATTTGTGACTTTAAAACAATAATATAAAAGATAAAAAGAGAATCAAACCAAAAAGGTAGAAGTCCAAGCTCTTATTAGGCATGTACTCATACACCAGCATCTGCTCCCCTCGTTCAACGCAGAAACCTAACAACCGAACAAGATTCACATGTTGTAGCTTTGCCGTTAGTGTTACCTCATTTTTGAATTCCTGGAATCCTTGTGTGGAAGCTTTTGATAATTTTTTCACAGCTATTTCTTCATCATCAGGTAGGATGCCCTGAAGGAACAACACACAGACACATTATTAGGATCTTCATCATCTGACAAGACACTCCACAGGAACATTATTTCACCAACCTTGTAAACAGGACCATAACCACCTTGTCCTATCTTATTTTGAGGTGAAAAGTCACATGTAGCCGCTTTAATGTCAGAAAATCTATAGCCATGTAAATCTGGAGTATTCCCATGAAAAGGTTCTGCAGCTTCTTTGTTATTCAAGGTTTTAGTCCAACAACCTTTTGCAGCATTCAGCATTGTCCCTGCATATTAAAGTAATAATATATAGTGATTTAATTCATACTAATTCTAAAATCGCAAATAAATATAGATAGCTGAAAATTTTACCAGTTCTTCTGAATATTCTCTTCTTTTGAAAGTAGAATGAGATACCTAACATGAGAATAACGGTAGCAGTTACGCTCAAAATTATCACTAACAATTTCCATTGCTCCTCTTTGCCGTCTTTAACCTGTTCAGCTGAGAACGTAACAGTTAAGTTATATATATTTCAAACAGTACATATATTACAAGTTATTAGGTCAATTATAGTAATTATATATACTATAATTATATTTCAAACAGTTAATTATTTATTTTTACACTTAAAATCATATTTAAAAGTAATCATTCATGTTATAAATATTTTTTATTTTTATTAAAATAACAATTTTGTAAATATGGTTTTTTTATTCTTTTTTATGAGAGAATTTATAATTAAGTGAAAATATAATTGCTTTTTAGATATTTTTAATATTTATGTTTTAAAACTCGAAGTTTTAATTCTAGTACTTGTTATTTAATATATTACTTTTAAATAAAATTAAAAAAAAAAGACATTAAGTGTCTTGTAATAACTAAAATAAATGTAATTGTTGTTTTATTAAACCTTAAAAAGATATAAATGTGTATTTTAAAATCAGAAAGTGTAAATCGTGATCTTGGAAAAAACAAAGGTAACAGAAGGTATTTTATGCATGGCAGTTCATTTAGGAGAAACCTTTGGAGAAAATTGATTAGTTAATTTTTCAACAATGATATTTTGACAATTTTTTTTATAAATAACATTTTACAAGTGATTTTGAAATATAAAGAAGAGAAATAGAAAAATGAAAAAATAAAGAAATGAAAAATTATTTTTAAAAATGTTATCTTAAATTATAAAAAGAAAGTTTTCAAAATTTAATTGTTAAAAATTTATTTTTCTTAATTTTTATATCCCATCTATCACAAATATACCGTAATTAACACATAATGGAAATTCAAAATCTGTCTACCTAAGGATTAGGCCGAAAGACCGACCTATTAACTCATCAAATTTGAAACACTTCATTTTTCTAATATAATAGTAAAGACGCAATTAATTATGTAAATATTTACTAGATTTAATATTATTAATTAAATAAATAAATTAGTTTTTATATTAAATACACAATTTAAATTATTAGTTAATATATAATTTAGTAACTAAAACTATAATTGTCAAAACGGGTAACTCGGCTCGACTCGACTCGACCCACCACAGAGGTTGATCATACAACTGTCAAAATGGGCCGTCTGGCCCGGCCCAACCCACCACGGGTTAGTCACTTAGTAGCTCAACCCAACCCGACTCACTTATTAACGAGTCAAAAAAATTCGAATCCGGTCCGGCCCACCACGGTTGGTGGGTTAAACGAGTTGGCTCACTAGTCCACTTAATTAAAAAATATATAATTTTTTTCTTAACTCAGAAATTATATTTCGGATTAAAATTTAAATAAACTTGAATACAATCTCAATATAATCCAAAATGATGTTAAACTCCAATACAAACCAAAATAAATAAATAAAAATACAAATTACTATCTAAGATCAAAGCATTATTGTGACTTATCCAATCTTTTATTGAATGCAATACTTTTTTCAACAAACTAATTATACTTTTATTAGTTGAAGTTAGGTTTCCATTTGTCAATCCACCAATGTGTTTGGTTAAAAAAACAGTAAAGTCCAACATAATGTGTGTCACCATGCAGGTTGGTGGGCCAACCCGGGTGAGTCGGGTTCTTGGTAGGCCGGGTCAAAAATTGACCCGTACTGAAATTTGTAAAAAGATTTCAATCTAACCCGACCCAAACCCGTGGTGGGTTGGATTGGCCCACGGGTTCTGACCCACTTTGACGGCTCTAATTGATCAATTAATGAGCCAATCCAACCCGACTCACTTATATATTAACGAGCCAAAAAAATCCAATCTGACCCGGCCCATGGTGGATTAAACAGGTTGGCTCACGAGCTTACTTAATTAAAAAAATACAATTTATTTATTTATTTTTTGAGTCAAAAGTAGATTCTAATTCTAATTAAAATCTAAATAAACTTTAATACAATCCAAATATAAACCAAAATCATAAAAATACAAATTATTTATATGTTAGCTAAAAAAACCTATAATTATATTTCTTGCTTCTCTGAAATTAAGTATAAATGAATTAGTGTCATATTTTTTTATATGGACAATTCATGTGTAGAATATGCTAAAATAAATGATGAGACAAATATATCATTATAGAAATTTTGTGAAATTCAACTCACACTTATAAAATATAAAGATGAATTGAAAGTCTCGTATTATTAAATAGAAATGAAAAGTTATATATATATATATATATATATATATATATATATATATATATATTAACGAACCCATAAATATTAAAACTTAAAGTATTTTAAAAGTGATATCAAATTTTTATAAAAAATAATTTTTTAACTATTAAATTTTGGCAACTTTCTCTTATAATCTTAGATAACATCTTTTAATTGATTCACTAGTTTTCCATTTTTTTATTCTAAATATTCCAAAATCATTAAAAGATATCACCTCATATTATAAGAGAAAATTATTAAAATTTAATAATTAAAATAACACTCTTGAATTCCTATATAACAACTCATACATCCACAAGGATTAATCTTTTTATTTAATAAAAACGGGGAAAAAATGTGTCTGACACTCTCCCAAAAATACATTCTTTTGACACTTTTTTAATAATGTAATAACGTGTAATACACTTCTAAACTAAAAATTAATATAAATATAATTAAAATAATATCATTATTGAGCGTCAAATTAATGTAATATTTTAGTGTGAATGTATCACCACCCGTAGAAAAAATCCAAGAGAGCTTTATACCTCTAGTGGCAAAAGAAATAAAATAATAATAATATTAAGAGTGTTGTTTGTGTTGTGTACCTGCTGCGCGAGCGAGTGTGGAATTGTGGTCATCTTGGGAAATTTGCCAAACATAGTAACCAAGCAACCCCATATCTCGGGCATACAACACCTTCCTCTCAACAGCCTCAACATCGTCATAGCCAATCCATGTCGATCCAAACATGCAGTAATTTGTAACATAACTCTCATTGTAATGTACTGCAACCCCATTTTCCCGAACCTTATCTTTAATGTCCCTGTAGCTTATGAACCCTTGGTCGGTATCATCTGCCGGACCAGTTGCAACTGCTCCTATTGTGTTGCTATCATGATTTTGGAGTTTCCATGCACACCCGAAGAAAGCCAAACCCAAAATCAACTTCTTCGCATCTAAACCCTTCCCAATCCAAGCCCTGATATAGTAGTCCGTGTTGATGTGAGTAACATCATGAGGGTCATACAGAGCTGAAGGTGCAGCAGTGAAGTTCTGCGACATGGGTGTACGGTAGGAGTAGGTATTAACATGTACCCAGTTGAGGTTACTTCTGATCGAGTCCACTGGGTAGGACCCTTTATTCAAATCTGGTGAAGCTTGAACTGCAGCAGTTAGGATCAGTTCTGGGAGTGAAGAGTTATTAGCTTGGGCTTCAGATTTTGCCGCAAGCCGCCATTCTTGGAAAAAGTGTCCGAGGTTGTCTGCGTCAGAGGATGTTTGGATGGTGGACCAGGAAAGGTCGAGGCCCTGAAAGGCGTAGAGTCTGGCCATTGTGATGGAAGATTGGATGAAGGGTTTCCTGGAAGAGGCGTTGGAGAGCATGGATCGGATGGCGGCGGTGTTTTGGTCGCCGCCGGTGGAGAGGAGAGTGGTGATGGAAGGGTTTTTGAGTTTGACGGTGTGTGTGAAAGTGGAGAAGGGTTGGTGGTTGGTTGAGGGGAGGGAGATTTGGAAGGTGGAAGTGTTGACTTGTGCGAAGGCGCATATGAGATGAGTGTAGAGCGCAGAGTTTATATCGGATACTGCAGAGTTGCTGCCGCTGTACCAGTAACCGATTTTGAACCATGATTCAGAAGCTTCTTCTGATGAGGATTGGAACATCAGAAAAGTGATGAGGAGAACAACTTTTCTGGGCGACATTGTTTTGTGCAGCTTCTTAGGTTGTTACCTTGGAGAAATTCATAGAAATACATCACATTACATGTAGGCCCAACATGCAGAGAAATTAACGTGTGAACCCAGATGAGTAGGACCCGAGGAGATAACACAGAACAGCCAATTCTATGTATATACCTAACTAACGATATTTTAACACACTTTGACGTAGTCTTCGTGACTTTTTTAAATGCAATTTTTAACAGTCTTTGAGACTTGTTTTAAATACAATTTTTAACAGTCTTTGTGACCTGTTTTAAATACAATTTTTAATTTTTTTTAGTCGCTAACCAAGAACGAATTGTCTAGATGATTACAAATCTAAATTTGAAATGTTTCGAATACATTTGAACAATACAAATGAATTCTAGCTTGGCACTCTTTTTGTTTTAGTGTGCTTTTTTTGTATTTTAGGGTTGGTTTGAATTTAAATTTGTAAATATGGATAACCAAGGTGAAGTGTGAAGAGTGAGTACAACATCAAAATTGAAGTCCTTCTGATACAAGTTGGTTTTCTTTTTTTTTTTTACGACTTCACTTCTCTGGTATACTGAAATAACTGTCATGACTTATGATGACTTTTTTTTTTTTTTTTTAAAAACAAAT
>Ga0214544_1001603_pt1 | contig 47498 bp, 26 predicted proteins | sample CNSS3metaG_FD_160074 | JGI IMG/M metagenome (GOLD analysis project Ga0214544, IMG submission 160074) | Root nodule microbial communities from cowpea collected in UCLA plant growth center, Los Angeles, California, USA - CNSS3 | ecosystem: Host-associated > Plants > Roots > Nodule | place: USA...
GCCTTTTACTTTATGCTTTATGCCTTTGCTTTACTCTCTCCTCCACATCATTTATGCTCTCCAATCACCATGCGCCACCTAGCATTGCTTTCTTACTCCTAATTAACCTACAAAGCAAATAAACATAGATTAGCATGTTGACTTAAGTCAAGTAAACTATAGTCAACACGTCAAACCTAGTCAAAGGTCAACAAGTCAACTAAAGTTGATTCAACTAAGTCTACTTAGGGAATCAAAAATAACAAACACAAATGAAAGGGATGAAGGATTAGTGAACTTCTTTTCTAAACATGCTTAGTCTTTTTAAGCATGTGCCTCCATCCTTGGTTGGGATCAATCCTTCATCAATTGATTTGCGAAGTATTTGTGTATTGCATTTGTTTATGATAAGTATGTAGTGTATAACTACGAAGCCATTGATATTGATTTTCACATTAGGTAATCTAGAAAACTGTGATGGTGGTAGTTCAGAAATTAGAAGTTTGGGTTTGGTTTTATGATTTCATTATTTAGCACTTAGCATAATCTAAGATTGTTTTAGTAGAATATATTGAGTGCATGTACAGAATGAAGTATTTGTATGTACATTAGTACATATTTGCAAACCCATGTAATATTATTTGCTAATATGCCTTTAATTATAATTTGACAGCAGCAACTTTAATATGCCTTCAATGTATTTAACTACAAACTCCTATGTTTGTAATTGCAAATCCATGACGAACAAGTGTTTTTTTTTTGTTTCTTGAGAAATCTGACTTGGGATTTGGAACCAAACTTTGTGTTGGTGTAGGCTCAAATGGATTGGGCATTAAGCCAGGAGGAAATGGATCTTCCTATCTTGGTTGATGAGGCATGTCCAGTGGAAAAAAAAAAGAAAACAGAACTGCTGGACAAGTTGACTGTTAATGCCAAATTGTTGCTGGAATTGAAACAAGAATGAGAGAGGATGAAAATAGATTTTTACATCAGGGCTAGAGCATAAGGATTTGATGAGGAGCACAATGCTGCTTCTGATGCAATTGAGATTAGTGGTGGAAGAGATGATGGTCCAGATGTTAATGCTGAGATGGTCACATTGAGTCTGACAACATTGCTGGTGCAGAACCCCCAACAATTGGTGAATCAACGCCAATTGACATTGAGCAGATCTTGCCTGTTGCAACGAACGCAATTGTTCAAGGTGTTGAAATTGGTAGAGCATCAACATTACATTCTGTTGACATTGGCGCAACAGGTGCATGTAAAAGTGCTAAAGGTGATGGAAGTCCTGAAGCACCAAATTTTGGCATTAAGGAGACAATTGGTGGTCTAGGGACAACAAGTGTTGAAGCTGTCACCATCGGTAGACATGCAACAAGTGTTGGAGCCTTAATCAATGCTGCAGGTGCAATTAATGGTGGGCTTGCCATTACTGCTGGAATTGGCATCGGTGATGAAGGTGGCAGATCTGCTGAAGCACCCTGAGCGTTGAACCTCAAATTACTCCTGAAGTTGCCCAAAGTGTTGAAGAAGAGGAAATTGAGAAAGAGCACAAGGTCGGTGATGATGCAACTTTAAGTGACGATGCATTGATAATTGTAGAGGCACTAGCCTTTGTTTCCTAGCAGTTAGGCGATCTAGAAGTTGATAGCACATCTAATCGACAGGTCTGATAATTTATAAATTTTTTAATTTAGTAGGAAATTTAAGCTGATAGCCCATGCGTTCCTTTCTGAAGTGGCAGATGCTATGTTGAAGGAAGAAAAGCTAATGGACAGTGAAGTAGGTGATGACAACCCTAATCGCCAAGCCATTGTTCCTTACGTCAAACCAAATACTCCTCCTGCTGAAGTACTTGGTCCTTACGTGGAGAAGTTATTTTTGTTCCAAGTTATAACTTCAAAAGCGAAAAGGTAATGGGAATTTATTTTTTTTCGTTATTGCCGGTGTTATTTTGATGACTTTAATATCAACTTTTTGACATGACAGATGTATATTTGTTAAGATAAATGACCAGATACTGACCAATAGGAAAACGAGAAACTTTGCGCCTCGTGAATGGATTGACAACATGTTACTTGCTGACTACTTTGTGTTAGTCTGTGTATATAGTCCATTTTCTTTGCTGCTAGCTACTTTATGTACAAGGAAAAATGCCAGAAGGGGAGCACAATAGAGTCATTTTTAGTCCAACTTATACAGTACGTTTACTGTTTTTTTTATAAACAATTTTAATTTGTTTGCAAAATTTAATTGTATTCATATTTTATGCAGGATAAGGTCATCCATGATTGTGCAAAGCGGAAGGTAAACAAACGCGTTTGGTCTTTACCGGACTACAATGAATTCTTTGCAAGTCGACTTCTTTGTATAGATGAGGTGTTCATAGCAAAATTTGTTAGTATTCTCAATGTTATCTATTGTGGCTATAGTCATCTTGTGTGTTTCATTTATTTTACCCTAAGTTCCTTAAATTGTTTCAGCTAATGGCACTTGGGTGCTTCATGATAACCATTGGTGGTGTTATGCCCTTCATTGGGAAGCAAGAAAATTGTATGTTCTTGACTCCCTAGGACACAAGTGTTCTAGGAGAAAACAAATTGATAACCATGTTGTAAGTAGTGTGATGTTCTTCAATATACGGAATTAATTATTGAAGACCTGCCACAACAACTTAACTTATAAGCTTTTGTCTGTGTCATTTGAAAGCAGTGAGGCATGTCAAACATGATGACTAATGTGATACTTCATTTCATTAAATTTGGTTTTCATGTACAAGTTTGACTGTGGTATTATGGTACTTAAATATCTAGAGCATTTGGAACTTGACAAAAAGTACAATGGCCAAAGTATGCCTGCTTATACTGGGATAAGTTCATTTTGCAAAGAGGAAACTAATTATTTGATGTATTCATGTCATAAGTAAAGTTCAATGTAGTAAGATGTTTATTTATGATTACATGAGGACCTGCAACAATTTAGATAGGACTACATATGTGATTGGGTGTTGGATCTAGAAAATATTCACTAGGACAATGTTCTTTACGCAATTCAGTACAACACTTTTGTATTCCCAACATTAGATTGATTAATTTAGAACATGAGATGTTGTAAATGACACGCTGTTTTTGAATTTTTAAGTTCATGAATTACAGGATAGGCCATGTAATTGAATTAGATTGGAGATAGTAGTTATGTAATAAACTGATTAATATTTGTCCAACTTGGACACTACAAATTAAGTATTAACCGCTTTTGATGGATGTTTAACTGTTTCCAATATTTGTTCAAACCCAAGAGCGAATAACTTCTAAACTATGGTTTAGTTTTGTAATATGGGCATCAATTTAATACTGAAAATTTAAAGTTTCTAGTTTAAGTGTTAAGCAATGGGTTGGTAAGTGCGAATCTGCATGACTTTGTTTTCCCTTAGCCTGATATGGGTAGTAGCCCTTAAGTTTTGAGAATTTAACATGTGTGCTTCATGCTTAAACTAGGTTGGAATAAGGTGAACCCATTTAAAGCAATGGTACTGTTAGTCCTCATCCCACATTTAAGTGCAAAGCAATGACTTCGTTTCTATTAACCTGTGTTACATGATTTAAACAAAACCTTCCCCTACTTAACTTTCTTTATAAGTATCTCTTTCATTAATTAAAAATTTATACACTTCATTAATTAAGTCACCTCAAAGGAAGTAGTAAGGATATATTTTGACGAATTTTTACATTATGCCTTATGTATTGATAATTTAAAGTTTTCAGTTATAGTGCGAAGCAGTCGGTTGGTAAGTGCAAATCTGCTTGACTTTGTTTTCCCTTAGCCTAATGTGGGTAGTAGGCCTTAAGTTTTGAGAATTTAACATGTGTGCTTCATGCTTGAACTGGGTCGGAATAAGGTGAACCCATTTCAAGCAATGGAACTGTTAGTCCTCATCCCACATTTAAGTGCAAACCAATGACTTCATTTATGCTAACTTGCGTTAAATGATTTGAACAAAACCTTTCCCCTATTTAACTTTATTTATAAGTATCCCTTTCATTAATTAAAACTTTATACACTTCATTAATTAATTCACCTTAAAGGAAGTAGTAAGGATATATTTTGAAGAATTTGTACATTGTGCCTTATGTATTGATAATTAAAAGTTTCCAATTTAAGTGCGAAGCAGTGGGTTGGTAAGTGTAAATCTGCATTACTTTGTTTCCCTCAGCCTGATGTGGGTAGTAGCCTTTAAGTTTTGAGAATTTAACATGTGTGCTTCATTCCATAACTTGGTTGGAATAAGGTGAACCCATTTGAAGCAATGGTACTATTAGTCCTCATCCCACATTTAAGTGCAAACCAATGACTTCGTTTCTGCTAACTTGCGTTAAATGATTTGAATAAAACATTTCCCCTATTTAACTTTCTTTATAAGTATCCCTTTCATTAATTACAAATTTATACACTTCATTAATTAATTCACCTCAAAGGAAGTAGCAAGGATATATTTTTACGAATGTGTATATTGTGCCTTATATGTTAATAGTATAAAGTTTCCAGTTTATGTGCGAAGCAGGGGGTTGGTAAGTGCGAATCTGCATTCCCTTGCTTCAGTTTCTTTAACATGTCTGCTTCATTTATTCATCCCATATTTAAGTGCAAAGTAATTATTACCTATCTACGAATCCACATTATATGTTTTGCACAACCACCGTATTACGAATTACATAACTAAATTACAGGTCAGCGGTGACATACATTGAACACAAGTTTAAAAACAAAATGCATAAAATGTTTTGCATAATTTTACATATGACCTAACAGAAGTAAACTTAACATTTAATTTAGCTTAACATCCAAAACCATAATATATAATGGGTAATATTTATATTGCCCCTATGGTTGTGACTTTGATGATTTCTGCTTGAGTGTTCTTGAATTTCTTGAATGGATCAACCAGACTTTTAATCTTGTCATAAATGCTTATGTAGGTCAATCGCTCATCATCACTACTATCCTCTACTGTCTCCAAAAAGACTTCGTCTAGGTGCTCCACATTTGGAACCACATTCTTTTCCATATTTGTCTGAACATTAATGTGTACATCGTTGTATGTAGGTACTTGTTCATTGGGGTTCAAATTGGCCTGAACACAGTCTTGGGGTTGTTCATTTTGTCCATCCATAATATGTGAAGCTCCTACCTCTTCAATTGTTAGACTACTAATGTTATGGTTGAAGACCTATGCATTTCATGATAACATAACTAAATATGTTTTTGGACATCACACAAAATAATGAATATATCAGACCTTAATAATATTCCTTAGTGTGATGTTTATGTACAACTTATCTAGCTTAGGCTTGAATATAACCACTTCTTTTAGTAATATGACAGCCCCAATAGCAATTAGTGGACCACATTCAGGATGTGAAACTACTTTTTTGTGGACGTTGGCTTGGGCAGTATGTTTTTTGTCCTGATATAAAAGTTCGTGAGCATTATAATATTTATTTAGCATTTTATTTGGGGAAAAATTAAGGACATTAACAACATAAGATAACATGAACAACCTTAATAGTCATAAGCAGATCACCCAACCCATTTGGCTTACACTTCTTCACAACACATGCCACATAGGAAATTTGTCAAAAAGCTTTGTGGTAAACATGGGAGTAACATTTTTCATGTCACCCTTTTCCACCAAACCTACACTTGGTATTAGTAACGCCATTCGGTTCTTTTCACTGATGAATAAAAAAAAAGGTTGATTATATATATTTATAACAACTTCTTTCAATAATATTTTGCCATGGTGTTTTATGAACATGGTGACCCATTTCCAAGCATTTGTTCTAAAATCACGAACAAATGTTGCTGCAGCGATGTCCTTCATAAATTGCTGCGTTGACTATCCTCAGCCTACCTTATGGTTCATCATCACAGCTTGAAAATTTCCTGCTGGACCAGGGATAAAAGACATATTTCCACTACACTATCGCATGAATGTGTGCAAGTCTGATTCGTCTACTTCGAGAGCCTACTATGGTTCCATTTTCTCTGCTGCAAGTACCCACAATAATAAAATTCCGAGGAAGGAAACCCATTTAGTAGGTCTTATTGCAAGTGTTGAAAAAATTACCCTTTCAAAGTGATAATTTAATTGACATGACATTTTTCCTCTTTAAAGTCCATCCTGTTGCATTTATTTTCTGACGTTTTATACAAGCCACTCTTTCACACATGTCTCATCAGCCATAAACATTAAATTGCATTCATTGCATGGAAGGCCATTGTCTGATTTTTTAGGTTGCAAAAAATAAATAAAAAAAATTAAACACCTTTAAAGCAAGTTAAGGCAAATTAAATCTATCATTAATGTTGAAGTCTTAACAGGGGCTGAGTTGTGGGGAAGCATTAAAGACGTTCAACAAACAGTAAATAATGCCATTTACTTCCACCAACAACCACCTTCCAGCACTTGTAATGGTGCATTTTTCTCTTATTTATGTCTTCCACTTACGTTATAGTTCATGAAATTAATTGGTATAGAGTAATATTTATTTTGTGAAATCCACTCCTTACCTTCGCATGAATCACAAACAGAGTTGGAAAATTATAAAAAATAAAATCACTTAACTGATTTAATGGGCATAGTGATGTTGAAAGTATGGATAAAGTTCACTGAATCTCATTTATATTTCATCCGTAGATGCAAAATGGGGAACAAGATGACCTTATATGCTTAGATGACATTACTTTACTTGATGAAGATTGTGGTCTACATACATTAGATGGGGAGGAAACCTTTGATAGTGCTGAATTGATTAATGATAGTGAGGATGGTGCTTCTCCCACTATTGGAATGCAATTTGAGACTACAAAACACATAAAAAGTTTCTACAAGAAACATGCTGTGAAATGTGGTTTCAGGGTGCAAATTCGCACCTCAAAAAAGGATGGTGATAACCACTTATGTTACCTAAAATTAGTTTGCTAAAGGGAAGGTAAGTATGTGTCCCAAATCCCGCCAGAATTGAAGACCCACCCTATCCAAAGAAGACAATGTCCAACATCCTTAATAGTGGTGAAAAAACCACAAGCATGGATAGTAGGTGCAGTGGTTCATGAACACAATCATGACATTAGTCCTACAAAATCAAGGTTAATACGTGGAAATAGAAGGTTGAATTTGCAGGCCAAGCGAACACTTGATATTAACGACCAGGCCAGTGTACGTTTGAACAAGACTTTTAGGTCCTTAGTAGGTCATGTAGGAGGTTTTGAGAACTTAGATTTCGTTGAGTGTGACACAAGGAACTACATCGGGCAACAAAGACGCGTTTTTGGCAAGGAGGGAGATGGCCAGATTTTGATGCAACATTTCTCAACAATGAGAGAGTTGAATAATTACTTCTATTATGAAATTGACACTAATGCTGAAAATAGAATCATTAATGTGTTTTGGGTAGATGCAAGAAGTAAAGCCGCCTCAATGGATTTTGGTGATGTTGTCTCATTCGATACTACATACTTAACCAACAAATATGACATGCCCTTCATACCCTTTGTTGGTGTTAAACATCATAGGCAATCAATTCTACTAGGTTGTGGACTATTGTCTTCAGAGGATACATAAACTTTTACATGGTTCTGTTAATGTTGGTTGAGGTGCATTGGGAACAATGCACCAGATGGGATCATAACTGACCAATGCAAAGCAATGGAAAATGCTATTGCTATTGTATTTCCCAACAGCAAACATTGGTGGTGTTTATGACACATCATGAAGAAAGTCCCCAAAAAATTAGGTGGATTGACAATCTACAAGACCATAAAGCATGCTTTGAAACAATTGGTTTACGTGTCCACCTCCACTATTGATTTTGAGGTAGGTTGGGAACAATTCATATCCAAGTTCGCCTTACAAAATAACGAATGGCTTTCAACGCTTTACGAGGATAGAAGTAGAGGGGTTCCTTGTTATTTAAAGTCACAATTTTGGACTAGTATGTCCACCACTCAGATAAGTGAGGGTATGAATGCTTTCTTTGATGGTCTCATAAATTCTACCACAACACTTAAACAATTTGTCGTCCAATATGAGAATGCTTTGCTGTTAAAGGCCGAGAAGGAAATTGAAACTGACTTTGGTTCCTTAAATACCACCCTAACTTGTGCCACTCAGTCATTTATTGAAAGGCAGTTCCAAGAAGAATACACTCATGCAAAGCTTGGTGAAGTTCAGCAAGAGCTAAGGAGTAAGATTAATTGCAATATCAAGACTTGCGAATGTGATGAAATCTATTCAAAGTGCATGGTTAAAGAGGAGTGCATACGTAATGGGGAAATTGCTGACAAAATGCATCAAGTTGTATTTGATAAAGTCACTCTAGACATTCAATGTACTTGTGTTTTGTTTGAGTTTAGAGGTATTATATGCCGACACTACTTTCTTGTTCTTGCACAAGAGGAAGTCAAAAGTTTATCACTCAAGTACCTTTTGAAAAGGTGGAGCAAACACATTCGACGATGACACATTTACACAAGAGCGTCATACAAAGATAATAATGAGGAGCCCCATGTGGAAAGGTATGACTTAATGTGTAAGAGATTTTATGAAATTGCAGAAGTTGCATGTCAATCTGAGAATGGAATAAAGTCTGTGCTAACCCAACTTGACTTCATCTATGCAAGTATTAACTTACCTATATTCAATATAGTAAGTTCTCCTTCACAGCAAGTTAAGGAAAAATTAACCCAAGATGCAACGCCCATTATGGACAACATGGTATGAAGCCATTTACACGTTAAGAGGAAGGTTTGACCCTGAAAAAATAAGCTTCAATCAATAGTGAAGAAGGTTTCCAAGAAACAAAAATGCAGGGCAGCATCGAATAAATCCACAAGGGATCATGTTGTAAGTGATTCATCGACATTTTAAATAAATTTAAATGGATTGTCTTCAAATAACTTCGTTACACCCCATTTTATATGTTAAATTTTCAGCAAGTCGGCCTTAACATGCAAATTGGAGCACCCACAGTTCAGGTAGGCACTACCACGCTGATTCACAGAACCTCTTCTCACCCACACCTTGCACATGTTTTGTGTCTATGCTAACGTCATTATAGAACAATATGGATACACAAATGTCTGCAAATAAAGACTTCATTAGGTACTTTATGACGCTGTTGTCATTTATTAAGATCCAAACCATTCCACATATGTCATCACTTTAAACTTTCCTTGCAGAAATCAATGACATGATTTGGAGGCTTCTTTTGTATTATCTTTTTGGACATTATGGCATACACAAAGAGTACTTTTGGAGTTGTTGTATCTCTTTGATCATGACATGATGAATGAAGGTTCATTGTGCAATTTTGCTATTATGTGAATTTTTTTGTATCAGACGTTAAGGCCAAACATTATTGTCAACATAGGTTAGAACCTTTGTGTTGTAGGTTTGCAAATATTATCCTATATGCACTTAATTTGTATATTTTGGGTAAATAATTTCATGACATTCTATGGTTTTATACCACACGTATACTAACGTTTAAGGTTACATGCAAGAAGTTATTCATGACAAAGTTGTTATATTTAAGTTAACATTACCCAAAAATTTGTAAACCAACTTAGCATTTACTTATGCATAGGTTCACAATTAATTCCCACCAACAAAACTATGCTAAATAAAACGTAAGTCCATTTTGGTAAGACAAAAAGATTCTTATTTCACCATTGCGACGTCAAAGATTTTAAAATAAAATGCCAAAGGTTGTTTTTTTTCCTTTAATTTTTTTAACTCTAATATGGATATGAATAAAAAACAAGTCATACAAATTCACACTTAGGCAGCCACGGGTTAGCGATTAAATTGTACACTGCAATTTAAGAGTATATATATATATATATATATATATATATATATATATGACAAAATTAGTATTTCCAATAAAAATAATGACTACTTCTAGTAAGGTCACAAACTTATAAAATTATTCATATTCTTCATAGCATCAAACAAACTATTCAAAGTATATTTTATAAACAAAATTAACATGGGAATATGTTTTGTTAAAAACAATTAACTTGGGTTAAAATGTTATTGCTTTTCACTTACATATCGAATGAAGACAAACATACGCATGCGTATATATGACTTTACTATATTCCACGACGGAGTACCATGAATATTTAAGGCCTCCTGACAAAATCAACATAAGTGAAAACCGAGTACTACTGCTTAGCACTTATGAAGCCATGGGTTAGCACATCAATTATGCACTAGAATTTAACAGTACATAACAAGAAATCAATTATTCCTGCTCAAATTAGGACTGCTTGCAATTACTTCACTTATTTGCTATATTATAATTTTTTCCTATCTTCTAAACAAACTGAAATATGCCACATGTTATGTACAAAAGATTGGACAAGGGTTAGCACAATCATTGCTTAGCACTTATGAACCCATGGCTTACCAAATACATGACAGTTGAATTTAACATTGCTTATTCTAAATCTTTCTTTGCTTAATTAAACCCTTAACCTAGGCACCATTTATAAGATGCACACTTCAACATAAAACTGAAATCAAACTAAATCATTCTAATCCATTCAAGTTACTTGAATAAAGTACAAAAATAACAACCAAATAGTAAGGTCGATTAACCAATGAACAATAATAACAAAATTAGTGTTCCAAACCCCACTTTTATAACTTCATAATTAATCCACAACTTAAACAAAAAAAGGGAAACAAAAATGTATCACACTGTTTACATAAAATGAAATTAAATTCTAACATCACTAAAAACATGTAACAACTTCTAAGTAACCCATTTCCTCCTCGCATAAGTCATAAAAGGAGTTCGTATCGCTTTACTCTTGAAATGCTTCCTGGGTTCTTCCTTCCATCAATGGTACAAATTATTGCTTTTAGCTTCCTCCCCGTCAAGGTGCGCACAACCCTCTTGGCCATGTTGTTGTTGAGGAGTACTTTCAAGAAGTTCAATCCTATATTACTGCCCATATTCATCAAAGTCTTCCTGTCCCCCATATTCATGTGGTTCTACTGGAAACTCTTGTTTGAAATTGTTATTCCTATTTCAAACAAAACAAATTTGAATTCAAACCAATTCATTACCAATTACTTGTAACAAGTACACACAACCAAGAATGTGGAAGTGACTCTTCTTTCCTTTCTCCTTTAAGAACATGGATGCATTACATATGCTCCCAACTAAGTATTCATAAACAAGTCCACCCCAATTGTATTTCCCAAGACTACTAAGGTCATCCACAATGGTAAATAAAATGGGGAAAATTGTTCCATTACGACTTGAACAAAGGAACTCTGATATTCCCAATGAAATATATAGCCTACAATATCCTCTAAGGTAACCTCGTCCCTACATCTTGCTAGAAAATCATATAACATGTGAACATCAACACTTTCGTTATTCAATAATTTCTTACACTTGCTCTCCACACAAACCTCATCTAAGTTAATAGTCTCACCATGAACCCGTAAACCCAGTCCTAAACAAACATCCAATAAAAATAAACAAACAACTTTATTACTTATTAAAAACCCACCCCTCCTTTCAACCCACAAACTAATTAACGAACTAAGAAGTTTCCTACTAATTTCTAGAATTCCTTTCAACATGTTGAACCATCCAAATGGTGTCCCTTCAATCACGGATCTTTGTTATGCACTTAAATTATTATTTAAGGAAGCAATGTACTTCGTCTGACAACAATGCCTAAAAGTACGCACATATTCATGAACAAAACTTTTGAAATGTCATTCTATAAATTAATCAAGAATGAAATAAAATTAAGTTTGCTCACCTTAACCTCATGCTTCTTCTGACCACCGCATTGACTACTGTCACTATAATCAACCATTATAGTATCGAATATGTAAAGAACTGATGTCACGTCTTGTCATATGTCGAAAAAAAATACCCTGGCTTAGCACTTAAAAACTAAGAGGTTAGCAAATCATTTTTTACAACCTTACATTAATTTAAACCAATCAAAGTAATACATGGTGTACTGATAAGATGATTAACAACTCTCATATGCAAACACTATACATATACAATCCCCACTCGTTAACTATTCACAATCCATATCACACATCCACAACTGCAACTAGACATGACATCATATGTGCAAAAATAAAAGTATGGCTTAGCACATAAAAAATAGTAGCTTAGTAAATATGTTTTCCCACCTAACATAAATTCAAACCAATCAAACTAATAAAGTGAATAATAGTTATGATGTGTGAACACTATACATATACAATGAAAACTCATTAACAATTCACAATCCATATCACCCATCCACAACTGCAACCAGACAGAACATCATATGTGCAAAAATAAAAGCATGACTTAGCACTTAAAAAATAACAGCTTAGCAAATATTTTTTCCCACCTAACATAAATTCAAATCAATCAAACTAATAAAGTGAATAACAAATGTGATGTGCGAACACTATACATATACAATGAAAACTCATGAACAATTCACAATCTATATCACCCATCCCCAACTCAACTAAAATGGACATCATATGTGCAAAAATAATAACCCCACTTACAACTTAACAACTAACAAGTTACCAATTTTTTTTGTTTCCCAACCTACCTAAACTCAATCAAATGAAAGTGATTTATGATGAAGTAATAAAGTGAATATCAGCTCTGATGTGTGAACACTATACATATTCAATGTGCAAACAAGACAATATGTGTGCAAAAATAATACCTTAGCTTAACACTTAAATATTAACAAGTTAGCATATATTTTCATTCCCACATTACATACATTCAAACCAATGCGTTGCAAACCAATCTGACTTGCTATAACAAATCAACCTTCGAAACCAATATCCCAATAAATCAATTCCAAAAATGGAAACAAAAATGCCTCATTTCCACAAACAACAACGAATACCAGGACCTTGTTGTAGTGGGTAAACGTAATACTTTTTCTCCTCCACCAATGGGGAAATGACGAACCCTGTGGGAAAATAACACGAGGGACAAAGGAATAACAAACTTGGAGAATGAAGGAAGAAGACACTTCGGGGATGAAGGAAGAAAAAATTTGGGAGAAAGAGGAAGAACAAACCTAGGGGATGGAGAAAGAAGAAACTGCTTTCCACTCCTCTCACGAGCTCCACTCCTCTCTCTCCTTACTTTTCACTCACTTCTGTCATGAATCAACCTTCCTTTCTCACGCGTTGTCTTTCTCCAACACAGAAATTGTGCAAAACAAATTAAAATTAAAAAAAGGTTCCCACGTCAAGTAGTGAGAGAAGTTGTCAAATATTGGTTGTTACTATATCATTTTCCTTTTTAAATAGAACAATGATGATATATCGGTTAACTACAAAATCAATTTTTTTTTGTTTTTTTTCTTCTTCTTTTCTTCTCACTCTTATTCTTCAAATGCACCACCGTCTCCATTCCTCGATCTCCTTCCTCCATCCCACTTAACACCGTCTTCCCCAAATCCCATTTGTCGTTGCCTCAACCTTCGTCAACCTTGTCGCCAATAAAAAACCCCACAACACCACTAACCCTAACATTGTTCAATCCCCACACCACCATCATAAATCCCCCCACAAGCTCCAACCTCACCACCATCATAAACCCCAACACCACCATCATTCATTCTTGTGAATGTGTGTTTGTGCTTGTACATGTGGTTGAGGAGTGGTTGTCAAAAATCCCACCGCACTGGTTATTCTAGTGGACACCGACTTGATCAACTCATACGACATCAACCTCGTGGAGGGTTTCAACCTTTCGGTTAAGGTGGCTCCCAAGGGTGGAAACTGTTTAGTGACGAGGTGCTCGACGATCCTGAATGTGATGTGTCCTATGGAGCTGAAGGTGATAAGGGATGCAAGGTCATGGGGCGAAGACAACAAAAGCAACCCTTATCCTACTATTTCTGCCCCACCCCAAACCTCATCTGTGTGAATTGCTTTTTAACCCCTATTAACTTCTAATCCTCCACGACATGAACCCTAATCAGCGACAAATTGACAATGACAACGACGAAGGTTGAGTCTATTGCGAGTGAGATGTGAGAGAGGCATCGTTGAGTGGAATGAAGAACAAAGATGGATGTATAGAAGTGGTGATATGTTTAGAAAAGAAGAGGAAGAAAAGAAAAAAGAAACTAAACAAACAATTGACATTGTTCATAACCAATCTAACATGTTAACAAATAAAATCACATTAACTATATTTAAAAAATATAAAATTCAATTGAGCCTAAAAAAATAAAAAAATAAAAAAAATCATAAATCTAAATATAAAAATCAAATTCCTAAGTCTATTCAAACTTATTATATTTTGGTTTTTATGGCAATAAATTTGTGCCTAAGCTATAGCATTTTTTTCTTTCTTATCTTTTTAAAACTGATTTAAGAATATCACTGTAATGTCCCATTTTTAATAGATAAATCTATTAAAATAAAACATCGTACATATTATAATATCCAAGGGACACGTGACTTAAAGAATAAGGATTTCGCAATCATCCAAATATTCAATAAAGAAAACTAAGACACACCATTGTACCCTTAACAAAACAGAAGGATTCAACAGATGACCAAAAGCTTGCTCATAGGCAAGGAATTACAATATAGTAATAACTCTTCAACGTGGGCTCAATAACGAGCCCAATACCAAATCGTGTCCAACTGAGCTGCAACATTCCCGTCACCATTGCGATCACTAGGAGTTTCCACATCTGCTCACATAAATAAATTGATGATCATTGCAGAAAGGAGGAAACCACATACGAGACACACAAGCAAATAGAAAAGGTAAGCTAGAGTGAAAAAGGTTTTATCATACGATTGCACACAATTTAGAAGTCAAAGATACATACATCAGTCAAACATGTGTTAGCAGACCATTTAAGACTCTGAGACTCAATTATCTGGATACATATAATCAGTCGGATTCACTGGATGCTTGTGCTTGTGGCTCTGCAGAGCCATTGCCAATGGGTTTCACCATACCACTCACAAGGTTAGTCTTCAAACATCTAAGGCCATTATCCTACCAAAGACTAAGGCCTCCTGCTACTCTCACCACTTGAGTCAGTTCGCTCTACGTGGAAGTCACTGTCTCTTTAGAGTTTCAGGATGCAATCCTTACTTGAATCCTTACTAAATTATATAATGAGGCACCATCACAAAACCTTTGTAGAATTACGTCCTAACCATGAGGCACAACCATGAGCTCCCACCAAAAAGGGTCATGGAATTACGTGTTGATCATGAGGCACCACCACGTAACCTTCATGGAATTACGTCTTGACCAATAAGGCACCACCACTTAACCTTTGTGGAATTACGTCTTGACCAATGAGGCACCACCACATAACCTTCGTGGAATTACGTCCTGACCAATGAGGCACCATCACGAAACCTTCATAGAATTACGTCCTGACCAATGAGGCACCACCACGAAACCTTCGTGGAATTACGTTCTAACCAATACCAAAATCATGTCTCACAACCAAACATAGGACTATCATGCATACCGATCTCATGCCAATATATATAATCAATCATTCAATCATGTTCCATACGACAAATCTTACCAAATTCATCAATTCCAACCCATAAACCATCTAACACATGCATATTCGCCCAATTCATATTTTAACAAAGTAACTCAATAAAACATGTGATCATCACCCAAAAATAGAGGAGAAACCAATACTTGAGCACGTCCCTACCCAGTTCTCGCTTAGGTTGGAAGCCTTCGCTCAGGCGAGCTCCTTTCGCCTAGGCGAGAACTCGGGCAATGGAACAATGGGCTTTTCGGGTGTTCTCGCTTAGGCGGGACCTCCTCGCCTAAGCGAGATAGCTTCTCGCTTAAAACGTGAGCTCATCGCCTGAGCGACAACGCAAACCAAAACCAGTGAGGATTCCTGGTACTCTCGCTTAAGCGAGAATATCAGGTTCCTCCACTGTTCGCACAAACCTGCCAAGAAAATACCAAGAATACAACACCCAACCACAATCAGTTCAATCTCATGCAAGCATAAACATCAATCAAGCATTTTAAATTAAGAACCAGCAGCCAAAGACTAGGAAATTACAAAATGCGAAGAAACTCTAGCTTCCCTTACTTGGAATGTGTTAGTAGAAGACACATGCACTTAATAATCAAGCACAACAGCTCCATGAGCCAATTCATGAGCTGGAAATATTGACCCATAAATAGAAACGAGGTTATCCAGATGAACCTCTATTGGACCATGAAAAATAGAGCTAAAGAGAAGGAGATATGGGTTGGAGGTCAACTTACATGGAGTGGAAAAGGGGTTGAGCTAGCGTGAGGAGAACTAGAGGCCAAACCCTAGCAGAACGTTACTACTGCAGCCCTAAGAGAGTGTGGGCGAGTTATTTTTTGAAAGTGATAGAATGAGAGAGTTAGGGTTGGTTTAGGGGATTTTGGGCACCCTATGGACCAGCTTTAGGCCCAACTGATTAAGACAAGTCCTTAAGTATAAGGAGGAGAAAAAGTGGGTCTTACGATCACCGTCCCTCTTTACTAATCTTGGAACAATTTTCAAAAGCTATTTGACAAAAATCATCCTAAAGAATAAAACTAAAATCAAAGAGTACCTAAGGTTTCCGTGTGCCTTTCTTCCACGATCAACAACATTTTTATTTTTTATTCTTTCTATGCTTCGTTGACAAGTTCAACTGCCACCTAGGAAGGAGTACAAATAACTACTTTTAAATATTCAAAACAAAAAGGAAGTTTTCACAGTTTCTTTTTCTACGTAAAATCCATTCACAATTATTTTATCATAAGTTAATGATAACCTATATATATATATATATATATATATATATATATATATATATATATATATTTTGTTGATATATATGTATAAATTGTTTAAATTTAATTTCAAAAATACCCCTTTATTAAAATTATATTTAATTACAAATAATAATACCCAATTATCGTGATTTGAGCAATTTTACCATCAAGTTTTCTCTTCAAACATTTTTCCATCATATTGTTTTTAGATTTTATTTACTTATTTATTTAATCTATATATTAAGTGTATGTGTTCATAAAACTCACCGTTTTATCGTCAAAATTTAACAAAATGTTTCGTTTGTTGCCATGCAAAATACGTGAAAAATAATGTGTATGGTAAAATATACTAAAATTGAAAAGTTAACACTAAAATAAAGAGTACCCATAAGCGTCGGTTAGTATCTTTCATAACAAATAAATAATTCATACACATAGTTTAATAAAAAACCTAATGACAAAATATCTTGTCTTGTTAATAAAAGAGTATTAAAGTTGGTATTTATTTAATGCAAAAAAAAATTAAGAAAAAAAATTGTTATTTTTGAATATAATATGGTATCACGTTACGTGGATATCGGTTGATGAATTCTGCAGCGCGTTTCAATGTAACTTCAAAGAAAAAGTGACACAAAGTTCCTACGTTGAGTTTGAATATGAAAAGCTAACTTGTTCTCTTGCTCCATTTTTTTTTTTTTTGTCGCTTTTACATTTTCTTGTTGATTTCTCTTTTCATTTTCTCAAGAAATTAAAAATCTTCTTCCATGACTCATTCAAATCAAAGTTTAGGCTTCATATATTGCATGGAAATTGTCCATTTGGCACCTTGTGATCACCCTTTCCCTATATATATTCTCAAGCTTTGATTCTCTCCTCCAACTTGTTTACTTTCAATCAAAACCTAATTATTACTTGGTCTTGCTATTCTCTGTTTAGTTGATAATTGCACTTTTGGTTTCAGTATGAGTCTTGTTAGAGCTTGTAAGCTTTTTTCTTCACCCGTTTTGCAAGCTTCAAAATTCTTCCTCTCATCTTCTTCTCATGCCCCTCAAAACCAAATTAGAGGTCTTGTTGCTTCTCTCATTCCTCAAGGTCAAGGTAATGTTTACTTCGGGGTCTTATTGGATAGTTTCTTCACTAAAAAAAAAAATAAAACAACTTGCTTATAACTGAAATCAAGTTGTGCATTTGAAAAAGTTAGATGGAAAGTGTTTTCACAAAAGCTAAATGTAAAATTTGATTCAAAATTAATATCTGACATTATAAAGAAAAAGGTAATTCTTGAGTTTGACATATATCAAACAGAAGTGATTAAATTTTAGTGATAATTTAAGCACCCTTTTAGGCTTGAAGAACAGATTTGGTTTGGGAAGATCATACATGTCAGGGAGCTTGGGTTGTTTGTGCAAAGAGGAGGAAGAGGCAAGTAAAGGAATTGAAACACTGAGAGCAGTTGAAGACCAACATGGGGGAGTCATAGTAAGCATGGAAGAGTCTATGGATTCCTCTGTTTTTGCCTTTCTGCTAGAAGAATCAATATCAAAATGGAGGCAACAGGTACAAAATGTCAAATTAGCAATACCAATTCATAGTTCTAGTGTTGATTAGTTTCTGGTTTGGACTCATCACTTCACAATGTGGTTCTTAAAGGGTAAGAGGGGAGTGTGGATCAAGCTGGGCAGAGAACATTCTAACCTCGTGGATTCTGCTGTTAAGGTAATCATTCGTCTTAAACAATTCAACTATGAATTCTCTAGGTAGAAATCCTTTGATAAATCATAGGAAATACCCTTTTAGTGGTGTTGCGGTGGTTGTTTTGCAGGCTGGTTTTAGATTCCACCATGCTGAACCAGATTACTTGATGCTTGTGAATTGGATCGCCAACACTCCTGATACACTTCCTGCAAATGCTTCTCACCGCGTGGCTATCGGTGCTTTTGTCATCAATGCCAAGAAGGAGGTAATCAAATCAGTAATCCGTTTCATCTTTTAATTACAACTTTTTCAGTATTTTTATGCAATTAATATGATTGTTTCACAGGTGCTTGTGGTTCAGGAGAGCAATGGCAGGTTTAGTGGCACGGGATTCTGGAAGTTGCCTACTGGAGCCGTTGATGAAGTATGCTAAAAAATATCATTGTTCAGCATCAATTTTTAGGCTTCATTATTATTTTAATCTGAATTCCGTTTGCAGGGTGAGGATATTTGCACTGCTGCAATTAGGGAAGTAAAAGAAGAAACAGGAGTAAGCTAATTCAGTATTTTTTTATTTTTTTTTTAAATCCTTTCTCCATTTTTGTGTCTAATTCTTTTTCTTCTTTCAGATAGAAACAGAGTTTGTGGAGGTCATAGCATTCAAGTAAGTCATGAGATTAGGATTATTAGACTAAACTAAATTAATACTGAATTATTAATCATGTCCTTAATTTTCTGTGTTTCTTTCTGGTATCAGGGAAAGGCACAAGGCTTTCTTCGGAAAATCAGAGTTGTTCTTTGTTTGCATGTTGCAACCTCGTTCCTTTGAGATTCAAAGACAAGTTTCAGAAATTGAAGCAGCTCAGGTAGCATTCAATTCATAAACAACAAGATTAAGGACTTCTTCCACCTTTGCAAATGATTATAAAATACAATTTTTTTATTTTAAAATTTTGAATAAGAATTCTGAAAGGATTTCCCTATTTTTTTTTTTATAAATCTTTTGGATCTACCCATTTCATAATGTTAAACAATTTTCCAGATAGTTAATTTATCGACATAAATTTCTAAGATAACTTTCTGTTTGTGATGATGACAAGCAAATATTTATATTCAAAGAAATATTTTAAAAAAATGTAAGGAGATTATACTTTTGTAGGTATTTATGAAATCATAAATAAAAATAGAAATATTTAGGTTTCTTTTCGCAATTGAAAAAGGAAAATAAACAAGCAACAATGATTGTAATGTGATATTTTATTTTCAGTGGATGGCAGTTGAAGATTACATGGCCCAGCCATTTGTGAGAGACAATGAAGTGTTTGACTTTCTCACCAAAATAGGGTTATCAAAATTTGGTGGCAAATACAATGGTTTTTCCACTATTCTCTCCTCCACTTCCTCTCCCAAGAAATCCTACTTTTACTTCAACAAGAAGGATGCTTCTCCACCATCTTAGTCTCCAAACACAAACCCTACAAATTTTTTCTTTTCACTTTCTTCCAAATTTTCAAGCTTTCACACTCATTTCATTCAATCATTCGGTGTTGCGTGTACATAAAATCTATACTCCCACACAAGTTCAAATCATACCATTCTTCTCTTCCCAAATGTGTAAGGGGAGGAAGGAATAATTAATGTTGTCAATTTACAATATTTGTTCATTTCATAAGTAGGAGGAGGACTTCATAATTGTATTCTTTTAGTTCTTTATTGAGTCAAGAAGTAAGTGTAGTGTTGTCATCTTTCCAAGTGTAATAACAATATCAATTGCTATCTCATAGTTTACCATTAATTAAAGAAATAAGAATTTTATTCTTTTTTCAATATTTTTAAAATATATTTTTGGTCATTTTTTCATGTTTTAACCTTTGTCTTTCTACATTAATACTGACATTTAATCTATTATTTTATTTAGATTAGTGTAAATTTCTAAGAGACAAATTTATTAATTAAGATTATTTGCTTATGTTAAGGTGATTCAATTTTTTTAATATTTATTTTCATGGAATTAAATGATTTTTCATTTATGCTCATAATTTTCAATTTCAATCAACTCTAAAATAAATAAATAAACGTTAGTTCCTCATATTTATTAAAATATGATTTTAGTTACCAAATATTAAATCCAAATGACTAAACTTGCTTTAATAATAGTCATTTTAGTCTCTAATAAAGGTTTTTTTATTGGATAGAGTAAGATTTGCACAGAACCAGTCTCTAACTTATTAAAAAAAATATTTTAATTAACTTATGTTTCTTTTTTTATTTAACTTCATCCAACATAACACTTTTGAATGAATTGGGTTGGGTCAATATCATATTTTTGGGTCTTTCTTCCTACACCTCCAAAATTTCTTCTACACCTCCAAAATTTCTTTAAATTCCCAAAAAACCCTTTGATCATTTAAGGAAACCCGCAGACACCACACTCCCAGAATTATGTCGACTTTCAGAAGTCAAAATATATGACTTCCGGAGGTCAAAATATATCACCGGAAGTCAAATTTTAGAAGTCAAAATATATCATCAGAAGTCAACTTCCGGAAGTCAAAATGTATCACCGGAAGTCGACTTTCAGAAGTCAAAAATTATCACCAGAAGTCGACTCCCGAAAATCAAAAAATATTCCCGGAAGTTGACTTCCGAAAGTCAAAAAACATTTTCCGGAAGTTGACATCCATAAGTGAATCAAAAAATATTCCTGGAAGTCAACTTCTGAAAATAAAAAAATATTCCCGGAAGTCAACTTCCGAAAGTCAAAAAACATTTTCCGGAAGTTGACTTCCGTAAGTCAAAAAACAAATTTTATTTTGAATATTTTTAATTCTTTTTAAAATTTATATTTTTTAACTTTTAATGATTTTTTAGTTTATTATTTTATTTATTTTGTATGTTTTCATATTTCTTAATATATATTTTTTGAAAATATTAATATCTATATATATAATTTTATTTTTATTTAATATACTGAAAAATAAATATAAATATAAAAAGAAGTAAAATTAAAATAATATTAAATTTAAATAATATTAAACTTTAAATAATATTAAACTTTAAATAATATTAAACTTTAAAAATAAAAAAAAATATATAATTGAAAAATTTTAATAATTTGATTAAAATTAAATATTTAAATTTTAAACAAAATTAAAAAAATTCAAATAAAATATAAAATATTATACACATGAAATATATAAATAAAATAAAAAAATTTAAAAAATAATTTAAATTAAAATAGTAAAATTTAAAAAAAAACAGAAAAAAAATAAAAAAAAAAATATATATATATATATATATAAAATATATATATATATAAAAAAATATTTTTTTTTTTTTATATATATATATATATATATATATATATATATATATATATATATATTATTTTTTTTTAAATTTAAAATTTTATTATTTTAATTTATTTTATTTTTCAATTTTTTATTTAGTATTTTTATTATTTTTTTTATTTTTTAAAGTAAGTTTTTTAAAATTTATATGTTTTATAACTTTTAATACGTGTTTTAAAAAATAAAATAAAAGTTAGAAAATATAAATTTTAAAAAGAATTAAAAATATTTAAAATTGACTAAATTTTTTTAATTCTGGAAGTCGACTTCTGGTAATGTTTTTTTATTTTCCGAAGTCGACTTCCGATAATGATTTTTGACTTTCGGAAGTCGACTTCCGGTGATATATTTTGACTTCCAGAAGTATTTTTGGTGGTGTTATATCCGTGAGTTTCTTTAAATGGTCAAATGGTATTTTGGGAATTTAAAGAAATTTTGGAGGTGCAGAAGAAATACTTGGAGGTGTAGGAAAAAAGATCCTATATTTTTTTTTTAAGATTATTGTACATATTCGGTCCAAAAAATATTATTATTGTCAGACCTAACACGGCTCAATAAACATGAGATCCAAGTGTGAGATCTATATGAAATATTAACACCGAGGTAAAGATGATATTTATGATAATATAAACATAATTCAATTTATAATACTCTGAATCTAGTTATTATATTTGTTAATCTGTCATCGAGAGTAATCTTATTCAATACTCATTTTTTACTCTCATACTCACAAAAATACTCTTTACTGACTTAGCGTTAGAATCTTTGCAAGTGAACTTCCTCCTTTTTGTAGATCAGAGCTCACACCTGTTTTGGAGATTAGACTAATTTATCTCTGATCAATTAGGTAAATTTTTGGTAAAAACATTTGGCGCACATGAAATCTAGGTAAAACTTTATCATGTCTCCACATTTTATACTATGATTACCTTGCGTAAAGATAATTCATTATTAGTGTCAATCATCTTACTCATACTACCATGAGCATTTATGATCTAAATTTTGAAATACATTTAAGGAGTGTTATCTTGACACTTTATACCTTTTCTACATTAAGTATTTTATTATAATATCACATTTTATTCAAAAAATTGTGGATAATGACATGGAAATAATTTTTTTCTTTACTTTGATAACTTCTGCATGCACATTCCATGTATCCGATTTACACAATGCCATCATTCGTTCCCCATTCACACACAAATCCTAAACACAATATGAGAGTTATACCATTCAATTCACCAAACTTTTATTGATATAAAAATTCAAAGATATGCATTATCACATCTTGATGGATATATGAGAGTTTAAACGAGCTAGTGCACCTAGAACTAAAATAATTTAATGGTCATTTACATACTTCAATGCATTATTTTGGAGTTGAATGACAATATACTCTGATATTGATCTCATGTGTGCATATGAGTATGGACCCATGACAAAAGTTATTCAATTTCAATTTTGCTTAAATGAAAGGATATATATAAATTGTTACGTGATTGTTTATATTAGAGGCAACAATTTTTTATTAACATTAGACGACGAATTGGCAACGAATTTATAGTCGTTGTATAGGTAGTCATGGCCTATACTAGAGACAACAATTTTTTATTGTTTAGGCCAGGAAATTAAAAAACCATTGCCTAATATGCAACAATTTAAAAAACCGTTGCCTACTATGCAACAATTAAAAAATGTTGCCTAAGATTTTCCAATATGCAACAATTCCATACCAATATAATTCAACGGGTTTTTTTGTATTGTATTGCTTATTTCTATAGGTCACATTTACGAAAGTGTGGTGATACAAAATAAATTTGTTTAAACAAGACTTATAAAAGTGGAATCATGAAAAATAATTTTAAAATATAATTTTAATTTTATTTATAAATTTAGACAATGCTATTTTAAATGAGATATAAATAATTTTATTTAAAAGGTAATAATTAAAATAAATTTATTCTACTAAAATAGTAGAAATAAAATATAATAAATTAAATTAGACACTTATAATATATAATGGAATTGAAAATTTTCATATATTGCAAAATTGTATTATAATGTTGTCTATCATTTCATAAGTAAAAGTATTTACAACTAATTAAAAAGTATCATGTTATCCAAAAAAAAAAGAAAACAAAAAGTATAATTTATCTTGACTACACTTTCATTCCTCTTCATCTTCATCTTTATATAACATTTAGTTTTTTTATCAATCTTCATCCTCTTGATCTTCATCAACATTTTCTAACAAAAGAAAAAAAGTTCAATTTATCCTAAATCCCAACTACTAAAACAATAATAATGCAAGTCCCAACTACTAAAACAATAATAATGCAAGTCCACTCCTCGTATTAACACAAGAACCCCATGCTTTGCTCAATCCAAGAGTGATAAGGAAATATGAATCATGCTCTAACTCATACAACTGAAAGGAAGAAACTAAAGCACAAAATCAACACCTAACTACTACAGACGTGTAATCATGGTCACTTTACAAGTGTGAATGCAGAACATGTTAATGCAGAATGGGTGCAGAACTGAAAACTAATGTAGAGTGGTGAAATCATGATTAACACAATGATAAGCAACTCGTTTAATTATGCAGGAATGGAGATGCAAGATGCACTTTGATAGCATAAATGCAGAATTAGATGGTGCAATATCTAAAACTACATGATAATATGCATGAACCTATGGCAACAAAATTCAGAATATGGTTGAAGTAGTGTAATAACATCTCTTGTCCTTTTTCCTTATGGTCATACATATGACTGAGAAATAAATTTCAGATTTAGTACCCATCTTTTGTCCTTTTTCCTTTTTCTTCTCTAGTTTGTGAGTGTGTTTAATGGAGATTCTAGTAGACAGCAAGACAGCTCTTAGCTTGGCTAAACATCCTATTGCTCATGGAAGGAGCAAGCATATAGAGACAAAATTTCACTTACTAAGGAATCAAGTCACTAAAGGAAAGTTGGAGGTAAAATATTGTAATACTATTGAACTGATGGCTGACATTTTAGCAAAGCCTCTAAAGGATGACAAATTCAAGCTGATTACAGAGAAGACAAGAGTATTGTCTACTACTAATATGAATTAAGGGGAGTGTCTTAAATAATTTAGTTGTTCTATGTTAGTTAGGTAGTTGGTGGGTTGTTAACTAATAGCTCCTAATATGTGAGAAATAAATTTCATATTGAATACCCATATCTCTTGTTCTCTAAGCCTAGTTGGATAGCCAAAAAGCTAACAAAAACACAAAAAAAAACTTTAGTTTTCGAAGTAGACAAAATGAGATAGCAACAAAATCAACAGGATACTTAGACAAATCAGGTGGCATGGTAGCACTTCCCTTGGCAACGTTAATTAAGACCATCCATTGCCCATTTTTTGTGAAAAAAAAATATATATACAAAAAAGCAAATACACGAAAAGAAAAAAGTAAGAAAATAAGTATTTGACATATAGCTATAAAAAGCTAAGAAAACGGAAAATAAAGAAATTGACATTTGCTTATATTCCTCCTACACCAAACATCTATGCTTCAAAGAATTTCCAAAAAGAAATAAAGCTCTCTCAAAGTGACTTAAAAAAGACAGTAATTCATCTATATATAGTCTTCTTTTATCATTGGGTTATCCGTCATATTGAACAGAACAAGACAAAGTGAAAGAAAAAGCATGTAAATAAATATATAAAGTAAAGATGTTATACAACTAATGCTCTTTTTGGTGCTTTTGGTAGATGTAGAGAGATTGTCATGTTGTTACATGTTTCTTTTTTTTCCCCTTTTATTCTTGACAGTTTTTGAGGATTTCTTATCATCTTGCTTCTGTAAATCTGTTTTCCCTCTTAAAACGTTTGCTTATAAAAAAGATACAGAGTACTAAAATTAAAGTTCCTGCATATAGGATTAGTCTCATTGACCTGTCCTTATATTCTAAAAAAGCAGTAAAAATGAACCAAGAAATCATGATTATTATAGCTTGTCGTAATCGAAATCGCGACGACGAACCAAAAACCAAAGATAAAAAAAAGAGATTTGAAGTCGTCATCATAGTTATTATAGGAAACTATGGAAAACCATAAAAAAAAGAGTAAGGTCTACGAAAACAGATTTGAGGTATGGGAGTTGGTTACGCATAGAGGAGGTGTTAGCACCCTACCACGTCTATCATAAGACAGTATCTTTAATTAAAATATAAATGGATGTTCTCTTCTTTAAATATTTATTTTCCAAAATAAAAAATAAATAAATAGATAAATAAAGAAGACAAAGAAAATTCAAAAGAAACAAAAAAAAATTGTTTTTTGGGCCCAACAAGGATTACTCCTTGCTTCTACTTATCTCCATTCATAATGAAAAATCAGAGTCACGTAGTTCTTTTAAAAAACTTTTAGAAAAAAAGAAATTGAAAAAAACTTGATTATTTTTTTTTTTGAGTGAAATGTTGATATTTTAAATTTTCGGAAATATGTTGAATAAAACAAAAACATTAAATACGAGACCGATGCATATGATGATTTTAAAAACATATTTTATTATTATTATTTATTTAAAAAAACAAAAAAAAAGAGAATAAAATACTAAGTTGATGTGGACAATCATTATAGTATTTCTTTTTAAAAGCGAATTTTAATTATTTACTTAGAAACGAAAGTCATTATAGAAATTGATTATAATATGGACCATTTTAAAATATAAGCGTTCAGCACCAAAACCCACATCAATGTATTATTCTTTTTCAAATATATGAACGATATACAGATATATACTTAAAAAACAGGACCCACCTATTTATCATCATTTTGATTGAATTAGAAAATACAACTAAACTTGTGTCACTTTTCAAAATTGCCATTACACTTTGAATTCAATCAAGCTTTTAGATTTAAAGGGTTTTAAATAATAAAACAAATGATTAAATGGTTATAGGCTTGGAAAAATCATGTATGCACTAACAACTACGGTAAAAACATCGAAGACCAAAATCAAATCATTCTCAATGTAGATGAAGATTAATACAATTTTACCAATACTCTTCCCCGGAAGAAACGCACCAAACAAAATTTGCCACAAAAACAAACCTCTCGATGAAGCTGGCAGCAAGATGGGGTGATTGAGTGAGTAATTTCGGAAATGTGGGAGTGGGGTTTTGGTGCTTAAGATTATGGAAAAGAACTCAAGATCAAGATGAACCGTCGGTTTTGGGTTTTTCTAAGAGAGGTCTCTTAAGGTAAGGAAAAAAAAATACTCTATTCTTTTTTCTTGATGGGTTTATATACACAACAAATTAAATCTAATGTAATCTCGTAAAAAGGTTCGTCTTATTAAGAAAAAAGATATTTTTGATAAACATATTATTATTTTCCTCATCTGGAAAGGGAGGTGTCATAAAATCAGAGTAAATGATTCTAAATATTAGAACAAATCCTATTTCTAATTATTAAACTAACTTCTTGATTTGGAGCAGAAACGACAAAACATAGAGTGAGGGTGAGAAAATTAAATTTTGGGCTGCTGTTAGTTGCAAGAAAAAACAGTGTGGGTGTACAGAGTATTTTGGACTAAAATAGAAACTAAGCACAAAAGAAACAGTGTGGGTTTTTATCTTTTTATTTATTTATTTATTATTATTATTATTTAGACAAAGAAATAACCAAAGAAAAAAATCATTTACTTTTTTTATTTTTTTTATTTTTTTGAAAAAACAAATTATTATTATTTATTCTATTATTTATTTAGCCGAACAAAATTGGGTGGGTGTTGACATAGCTCAGAGGTGTTTAGAAATGTATTAAACGTAAATGTAGTTGTAAATATATGCATGTACTAACAAGTAAAAATAAAAAAGGACAAATGAAACAAATAAAAGAATATGAATATGTAATGACTAATGACCATGTGGGAATAGATGGCCATAATCAGAAAAAGAATATAAGAGGGAGAATCAAAACAGGCAATCCACGTCTCAAATATTACATGTGGGCGTCAATCCACGTCTCAAGGATTATATATGGGCAGTACTTGCATACACAATAAGATTCAATGCCATATTGAAGGAGTCAATAAGAGAGAATGACATATATATATATATATATATATATATATATTACTTGCAAACTGAAGAATTCACAAAATCTTGCTTGAGGCTTCCTTGATAATATTCACCAAGTCTGGACCAAATCTTAATCTAGAGAAATTGCACTATGAGGGAAAGGCAAACAAATTATACACACCACATGCATTGAAGAAACAAATATAATAAGTCATCAAAAGCCAAACTATATATCCATGACCTAAAGACTTACTTGTTGACTTTCCTTCCGGTGATCCAGCGACACTAATTTCTAAGCCAAAATTCAAGATCACATGTATTTAGATATTTCTTTTACTTAATCAATTCACACTCAATTAGCACGAAAGCCCTATAGCATAATTCTATCTATAAAACGAGGGATGGGTATTCGGAAGATATTGAACCCTAGAATGCTTAATGCACTTGAGATTTAGTAAGGAACCAAACATGTAACATTTATAGTTTCATATCCAGATACTCTGCAAATCACTAATGCATAGGGTGTCCAATGATAGAGAAAAAACTAACCTTGCTTGGGTAATTGTTGCAGTATAAATTTTATCACTAAAAAACGTAAATATACAATCATTCATTAGTTCTTCGAGGATTGGAGAAGTGTGTCATCTAAAAAGTTAGATTGTTCACTCACTTTAACTTGCTAATTTTCAATAGCAATCAGATTCTCACAAAGAGAACTATTTCCTACAAAGTTTGAACCAAATTAGTAAAATAATGTCAATTTTAGCAAACTGAAAGCTATACAAAAGCAAAGTCAAGACTAAAAGCTAACTGGAAAAACCACAACTGTGCACATGTATGCTTTGTCTATATCACTTTATTTCAACAAATAGGTGGATTGAGTAAAATTAACCCAGACTACAAACAGAAAAAGGAAAACCAATAGAATCAAACGATAAAATCCAAACACAAACAAAATAACCCTAGATTATAGACACAAAAAGGGATAGTGACAAAATACAAAATCAAACCAATATTCAATAAAATTAACTCACAAAAACAAAAATCTAAGTTATATGTACCCAAGAAGAGCGTTAGGTAGAGTGATATACTTACTTAAGCACAACCATGATGAGAAGAGCACCAACGTCGACAAGAAGGAGACTATGTTGAAGAGCTGCCTCGAAGAAGGGACCCAACGATGATTAAGAGCGACCACGAAGAGCCAGAAGCGCGACTTTGAGCTCTTTCAATCAGTGACCACGACGAAAGCGAAAGACTAGGCGACATTGGCTTTACGTTTTCTACAATGCAGTTCGTAGGATGGAAATGAAAAGTGTTTCAGGGTTTTAGTTTGGTCGCAGAGTATAAGCTTTTGTATTTAGTTTTTAGGGTGTCTTAGTTTGTTTTTTAGTTTTGGCGCAGTATATACTTTTCAATAAGATGGAAAAATTATTTTTTGGCATTTTTCAGAGTCTATAAATTTTTAGTTAAAATTAAAATTTCTTAATTTATTTTAAGCAACGTTTTAATATATTAGGCAACATTTTAGATAAATGTGGTATAAATTATCTACATCTTGAAAATAATTACCTTTGATACTCATTAAACTACGCTGATAGAAGTGTTCTTTTTTCCATGTTTAGGCAACACTTTTCTACCTGTAGACAAATTTAATGTTTCTTAAAGTAAAAAATGTTGTAGTAAACCTTCAATAATGTTTTTCTCTGGAAAACTTCTATTCACGGCATGTGATTCTTTTTGGGAGTAAAAGAAGTTTGTGTTTTTGGTGTATTATTGTGTTGATGGACATGTATTGGGTGGTATGGGCACCATGGAAGTGTAAGGGAAGCTATATTTTTTTTCTGCTAGAATTATGATAGGGTTAAAGATATGTGGCATTCTTTCTATGAGTGAATATTCAAATTTGATGGTTTAAGTGATATCTTTTAAGAAGACAAACTTTTGCACTATTCTGCTTGAATTTTGTGAAATAAAGATTGAGGAATGATGCATGAGGGAAGTTGGAATTAAATTGTGAGGCATATAGTTGCATTTAAGCTAGAAATTAATTGGGTTAATTTTGATTTATTTTTGGTGAAAGGTGTATGAAGCGAATATGTTTTTCTAAGGAGTGTAATTGTTTTGGATTCTTTTTGGTGTAGTAAAAGTTCAATAATAATAAAAGTTCATGAGGCCGTGTTAAGGAATGGTTAAGCTTAGTGCTTGACTGCATTGGTGGTGTTGTATTGGTGAAATCGGTGCACGAAATGGAAGTTTGGAAGGTAAGGATTAGAATATTGTGAAATTGTGTGTATGTTGAATGAATTTTAATGTTCCATGATGTTTGTGTGCCTTAAGATGACCAAATAATGTAAATACATTATTTTTCGTATTTCTAGGTGTGTTTGCGCCTCATTGGACACTAAGCAATGGTTCTAGGCATTTTTATGAGAGGTCTAACGTTGAGTGTTGATTCTGGGTACTGAGCAACCTGCTTTACGAGATGTCTGGCGTTGAGTGCTGGCTTTTGGTGCTAGGCGTTACTTTTTTTCTAGTTTGCGCAGTTTTCTTTAAACTGAGTTTTCCAGTTCGTTAACTATTGGATTGGGCTGAAATTTTGACAATTGGTCCATAACATGTCGTTCCTTAGTTTGAATGGTGTGATCTTAGTTTGAAGGTATGTTGTTGGAGTTATATGTCACACATGATTTCTAGTTTTTTATGGTAGTATTGTGTTGGTATTTTGTTGTGAAAAATTGTGATAGGCTTAGTTTGTAGTCTATTGGATGTTGGGCATGATGAGGATTGTATGTTGTTAATGTGTTATGATACATGTGAGGATGATGCCTTGATGTGCCTGTGTGTTTATTGATCATGCAAGTGGATAATCATGTGATTGTTGATTAATGCCTGATCATGATGAGATAGTGTATACTTAGATATAAATGTTGTGAAAAGTATTTTTACAATTGTACCAAAGGTACACTTGGCTTGGGCTCTTGATAAGAGTAATGGGAAGTTGTACACATCGTCAAGGCTCGATATCAGTTGTGGGAAGTTGCAAACTTCACCAGGGCTCGATAAGATTAATGAGAAGTTGTAAACTTTGCAAGGGCTCAATAAGAGTAATGTAAAGCTGTATACTTCATCTGGGCTCTTGATATGAGTAATGAGAAGTTGTATACTTCATCGGGGCTTGCTATGAGAGTAATGGGAAGGGACATCTTTGGTAAATTGTGTATGAGATTTGGTTGGGTGGTTAATTATGAAAGTTGTATACTTCGTCAGGGCTCTTGATCTGAGTAATGGGAAGAGTTATACTTTGTCGGGGCTCGATGTGAGAGTAATGGGAAGTGACATCTTTGGTAAATTACGTGTGAGTTTTGGTTGAGTCGTTAATCATGTGATCATGTTTTTCGTTTAATATTACTTGGTGGTAATATGTTGTTGGGTACATGTTGTGATTTTTAGAACATGTGGTAGTTGATATCTCGAACGAGTGATGTTATATTATGATGATGTTAGGTGAGTTGTATATTGATATGCATTGTTATGTGGTATGTGACATGGTTAGATCACCATTGCATGTTTGTAGTTGTGATTTCCACCTACGATGATCATATAACTTAGGTTATACGGGTGTAGATGATGACGTAAATACAATTGAAGAAGCTTAGATGTGAGGAGCTCGTGGGAATGCTTTTGGGGACTTTCCTTTAAATTTTTGAAAATTTATTTTAAATAAATGTAATAGTTAGTTGTTGCAAGTTTTGAACTTGAAGGATTTTTATTAAGACTTATATTGATAGTTTAACTCAGTTGGTGGGTTGATCCACGTTTTGTTTTGAGGAATAAAGTTATTTCAGATTAATATTTCGACAGGTATTGTTTTGCATTAAAATTATTTGAAAAATTCCTATTTAATAGGATGGTATCATTGGTTGCGTTTTGAAGTTTGAAGGAAAAATTTACACGTGGTATCTCGAAAGGGATGATACAAGTACAAATCACTTAAAAACAAAAAAAAGGCAAATTGTTGTTTCTGATATAGCGACGAGTGTAAGACTCGGGAAAATTACATAATTAAATAAATATTTATTTGATATAAATGCAATTTGTCGCAACCTCCGAAAAAAATTGCGACGAGACGGTGAACATGAAAAAAACATCATTTTAAAATATAAATTTAATAAATGACAGTCGCCACCATAATTTTGGAAAACTATGGAAAACCTAAAAAAAAATGGTTTGCAAAATCGGATCAGGTTTGGGAGTTGGTTACGTGTGGAGAATGTATTAGCACCCCAAACGTCTGTCCTAAGACGGTTCCCTTTAATTAAGTGTGTGAAACCAATGTAGTTTTAAAATATTTATTTTTTTCAAAAGTGAAACAAAACATCCTAATATGAATGAAGAAAACATTTTTTAAATTTTATATTTGGACACGACAAGGTGTTTGACCTTACTCCTATGTATTCTCATTCAAAATGGGAAATCGGGGTTACATAGATCTTATTTAAAAACAAATTATTATAAACTTCAATTTGATTAATCTTATTTTTTTTAAAATTTTAATGTATAAGTATTATTTATTAAGTGAATTCGAGAAATATTATTAAGCAAGTCCAAGACTAGACATGATGATTAAAATTTATTTAAGAAAAATATTAAATTATCAAGTAAGTCTGAGACTAAACATAATAATAAAAATTTATTTAAGAACAATAATTAATTATCAAGCAAGTCCGAGACTGGACATGATAATCAAACTTTATTTAAATAAATAATTAATTATCAAACAAGTTTAAGACTATACATGATTATCAAACTCGATTTAAGAGAAAAATTTAATTACCAAGCAAATCCGAGACTATAGATGATAATTAAAGTTTATTTAAGAAAAACATTTAATTATCAAGCAAGTCCGAGATTAGACATGACAATTAAAATATATTTTAAAAAAAATGTTTAATAATCAAAATAGGTCTGAGACTAGACATGATAATCAAATTTTATTTAAGAAAAACATTTATTATCAAGTAAGTCCGAGACTAGACATGATAATCAAACTTGATTTAAGAAAATGAGAATTATAATTATCAAATAAGTCCCAGACTTAACATGATAATCAATAATACCTAATATTAAAAATAATTATTTAAAAGAAAAAAAAAGAGTAAGAGGAAAATGAGAAAAATGAGAAGAGGAAAAGAGATGAAGAAGAAAAGGCAAAAGAGGAGATATTAAGAAAAGCCAAAGAAGAGAATGAGAGAAAAAAATTTGAAGAAAGAGAGAAACTAAGACAAGAGCAAGAGTTTGAAAGTCAATCCAAGGTGGTAAAGTTTAAGAGAAATTTAAAAGCAAAATGGGAAATTATGATTAGGGAAGTAGTCTTCCATCCTTCTACACTCCCTTCCATGAAAACCCAATTTCCAAAGGGAGTAATCCCATCTTTAATCTCTTCTTCCTTTTCCATTCCATCTTTTGTCTTGTTTCCCTCTCAACCATTTTGTTATCCATCTCATTCCATTATTTTACACTCCTCAACATATTTTGCTAATACACACTTTAACTTTAAAATTATTTTCAAAAATCAATTAATGTCAAAGTGTAAGACACTCTTTTTGTGAAGTGGTCCGAATATCACAAGTTTTCAAATTTAAAAGCTCATCTTCACACATTTTCTATCAATATCTACTACATGGTCTTTCTGATTTTATTAAAATTATGTTTGAACTATTTCAAATATATTTTTGATCCTGGTGGAACCAAACTTCAATTGTTGTGGGCCTTGAAGAACCCTTTTGATATGAGGACAAATCTTCTTCAAAAGGGAGGGGATGATAAATCCACACCAAGGCCCAATCCATGACCCACATGCATCTGAAGCCCAAAGCCCACCAAGAGGCCCAATAATAAGAGGATGCATGATTGCAGAATTAGAATAGATTTTATTTTAGGCCACATTTTAGAATAAATGCTAAAGCACTTTGTTGTTTAGCCTTTAAATTGGGTCGAGATTAGCTTGGAGGCAAAGAGTGGAGATCACTTTTCATGGTGGTGCTAAAATTTGGAGCGCATTTTTTAGCTTGGAGGTTTGCTTGGTGCGCATGCTTTCCTTGGAACAAGGCAAAGAGAGTGTGAGTGTCCACATGTCTCTTGATCCCACTATCCTTTGCATCTCACGACCACAAATCCAGCTTCTCCTCTAAGATACATTTTCATTACATTTTATGTTGCATCTTCATTTCATTTGGCCAACCATGATTCCTATAAATGGGGTCATTCTACTCTTGTATTTGGTTACTTTTGAATGGTAATAGCCTTGTTGTTGATGGCACTCCACCCCTATTACCTCAAGAGTCACTTGCTAGACTAGTTTCTACTCTAAATTCCTCTAGCCCCCTTCCCTAGAATGGACCTCTATTCTAGGCTTCATCTCCATTCCATCTTCATTACTTCAAGGGCCTTCAAAGCTTGACTCCACTCATCCATTCTAACTCCATTTTCTCTGCAACCATGGACCTTGTCCTCTCCATTTTCATGTTTGAAGGTTCATCAAGTGGTATCTAGAGCCATACAAACCTTGGTGCATCCATACTTTTAGTTTAGGTAAGGTTCTTGGTCCATACTTGTGTTTGTCTTCAGTTTCCGTGTTGTTCTCTTCTTCTCCATTGTCTTGTTCAAATTTTTCTTGTTTCTATAGATCGTCATTGAGGCTACATGAATCTTGTTGATTCAAATTGTAGTACTCCTTACTTCAATGGTGTAAATGTGTTTTTAGGATTCCATTTTCTTGTTTCCAACATTTATTCTTTGATTCCTTGTTGTTTTTCTTCATTTTAATTAGTGCATCTTTTATTTTTCAGTTCCTTATGTTGTGTTTTGTCTTAATTCATGTCTAAGCACTGTAATTCGTCTTCATTTTCTTTCATATTGTTGAATTCTGCACTTGCTTGATGAGAACCACGTCCTACATCACACAAAAAGAGCTATGAACTTCAAGGGATGCTTCTAGATGTATAAGGCAATGGTCTCAATATTTTTCTTCCATTTCACCGATTGGATTGTGTTTTTGAGTGTTTAAGATGTGCTTCTATGATTCATACTTGATTTTAGATCATAAAAACAAGTTCATTCATCTTGAATTTTCAAAGAACATCTTGCGATTTCCATGAGCAATTATGCTTCAATCTGTTTTTCAGTTTTCATTGCACACACACCTACTGTTTGAGATTTATCATGACTCACTGCATGGTCCAAATTTTATTATGGATTTTGGCTCATTTAGATAACATCAAGATGAAAAATACAAAAAAAAAATCATTCAAAAATGTTGAGTACAAAAAAATGAAATATCCGAGAAGTTGAGGCAAATTTTCATGTTTTCTGACGTAGTGGTCTCGAGAATTCTCTGTTTTAGTGTTGTTTGGTGTGTTTTGTGCTGCTTTTAAGTGCTCTTTGTTTTTCTAATTGATTCCTTGATTGTGTACTCTATATTGCTTTGAGTTTGCCTTCATTAGAAGTGAAATTTATTTCCTCAATTTGGCACAAAATTGCAATGAGTATAGTGATTGTTTCTGAGCACTTTTTCTTCTCTGTTTTCAATTTTCTTCTTCTATTCTAGTGTTATTCTAGGTTCCTTTTGTTTGTGCTAGCCTTTATTTCTTGCCTTAATTTTTTGCTTTTCATTTCTTGGCTCTCTTTCTAGTCATGTTTCATTTTAATTCCACATGCTTTAGCTTCTTTAATTAGCTTTTCTTATTTTATTTCCTTGCTTCTTTCAAGCTTGTTAGCCTTGTGTTCATTTTGATATTGTGTAGATTAAGCTCTATGAATGATTTTCATTCTAGTGGTAGCATTTTAAGAGGTGAACTTTAAGGTAGACTTTAGTTTGCTTGATTCTTTAGTGATTCCTCCCTTTTACTTCCAAAATTATGTGAGCTTTGAGCCATATTTCATTGTGAGTATGAGTGCTAACATCTTGGATTGGTATAGTTTTTCTTTGCTATTTTTTTTGGAGCAGGTTTGGTGGTTGTTTTTCCTTAAAACCGAGACTATTTGTTGTTGTTTTTACACCTCAATTTGGTGGCCTAAGGTGCTTTACAAGTGCCTTACTTGGTGGTAATCTTTGTTCAATCAAAAGGAGGCTACAAGCCAAGCTATTAGCTCTCGAGTTTGTGCAAATTGGCAGCACATTGGTAGCACATTTTGGATTTGTATTGCTTGTTGTTTTAGTTTCAATTCCTTCTTCTTTTGGACATCTTATTTGGTACCATTTTGAAGCTTCCTTGTTTGAGAAATTGCATCTTTTGAGCATCAAATTTGAGACATTAAGTGGTTTTGAGGTTGCTTCATTTTGAGTACCAAATTAGAGCACCAAAAATTACTTTAAAGTTCTCAATTGTAACTTGTGGCATACTTAGGTGTCTTGGGGAGCCAAAGGTGTTCAATCCCATATGCTAAGTAGAGCCTTTTTCATACCAATAGTGCAACGTTTTAGTGGTAAGAGTGTTGAAAGTTCTAAGTTCTTTCTCCCCTTGTCTTAGGCCGCATAGTTATATTCATCTTTTCACATTGCATAGTGGCTTGATTTGTGAGACCAAAGTCTCTAAAATTTTGCCAATTTAGGGGTTTGTTTTTAGTGTTAATCTTTTTCCTTTCTTTGAGTCTTGTTTGCATGTTTTGTACTTAGTGCCTCAAGTGATTCTATTTACTTAGCACTTAGACAATTGTGTAATCCGTGAAACCTTTTGCAAGTGTATCTTGGCAAGGACTGACCTTGGTATTTAAGTAGTCTTAAAGATTCACCTCGCCTAACCTGGAGGTCCACTTGTGATTGATTTCCTCTTCCACACTTTTATCCAAGTTCTTAAGTTCATTCAATCACCATGAGTACATATTCTACATATATAGTCCTAGGTTGCATAGGCATAATAGTAATGAGTTGCATCATATCATTCATAGTGACATTCCATTCTTTGGGGAGGATATATGACCAATATCATTCAGAGATTGGATGTGGGATACAGAGAAGTTGGTGCAACCTTTGTTTTATAAATATAGTCAATCTGACATTCTTAGGCATGTTATTTCTAGATTTGTAGGACGTGCACGTGAGTGGTGGCATCAAAGGAAATCTAAAGTGGAGAATGGAAGAGAATCCGACATTAATACTTTTTATGAGTTGAAAGCATGCATGTGGAAAAAATTTATTCCCTCTTCATTTAGGATAACTTAAGAACAAAAGTCTAGGATAAAAAACTTCATTAACATAGGTGACGCATTCATCCAAAATCTTGCCAAGTTTTTTCGTCAAGAAAAAAATTTTAAAAACGCCTAGACTAGCTCTTGAGTAAGGAAAGAGAGATAGCACAACATAAGAGAGAGAAAGAAAAGCTTGAAAAGCTTAGAGCTTTTAAAAGGAAAAAGAAAAGAGAGCAAGAGGAAAATGAGAAAAATGAGAAGACGAAAAAAGATGAAGAAGAAAAGGCAAAAAATGAGATATTAAGAAAAGCCAAAGAAGAGAATGAGAGAAAAGAATTTGAAGAAAGAGAAACTAAGGCAAGAGCAAGAGTTTGAAAGTCAATCCAAGGTGGTAGAGTTTAAGAGAAATTTAAAAGCAAAAAGGGAAATCATGATTAGGGAAGTAGTCTTCCATCCTTCTACACTCCCTTCCATGAAGACCCAATTTCCAAAGGGAGTAATCCCATCTTTAATCTCTTCTTCACACATTTTCTATCAATATCTACTGCATGGTCTTTCTGATTTTATTGAAATTATGTTTGATGACTATTTCAAATATATTTTTGATCTTGGTGGAACCAAACTTCAATTGTTGTGGGCCTTGAAAAACCCTTTTTATCTGAGGACAGATGCTCTTCAATAGGGAAGGGATGATAAATCCACACCAAGGCCCAATCCATGACCCACATGCATCTCAAGTCCAAAGCCCACCAAGAGGCCCAATAACAAAAGGATGCATGATTAAACCATTAGAATAGATTTTATTTTGGGCCACATGTTAGGCCATGTTTTGTAGAATAAATGCTAAAGTACTTTGTTGTTTCGCCTTTAAATTGGGTCGAGATTAGCTTGGAGGCAAAGAGTGGAGATCACTTTTCATGTTGGTGCTAAAATTTGGAGTGCATTTTTGAGCTTGGAGCTTTGCTTGGTGCGCTTGCTTTCCTCGGAACAAGGCAAGTAGAGTGTGAGTGTCCACATGGCTCTTGATCCCACTCTGCTTTGCATCTCACGCCCACAAATAAAGCTTCTCCTCCAAGCTACATTTTCATTACATTTTATGTTGCATCTTCATTTCATATAGGGAGCCATGATTCCTATAAATTGGGTCATTCTACTCCTTTATTTGGTTACTTTTGAATGGTAATAGCCTTGTTGTTGAGAGCACTTCACTCCTATTACCGCAAAAGACACTTGCTAGACTAGTTTCTACTCTAAACTCCTCTAGCCCCCTTCCCTAGAATTGACCTCTATTGTAGGCTTCATCTCCATTCCATCTTCATTGCTTCAAGGGCCTTCAAAACTTGACTTCACTATTTCATTTCAGCTCCATTTACGCTGCAACCATGGACCTTCTCCTCTCCATTTTCGTGTTTGAAGGTTCATCACAATGATTCAATGACAGCGACAGTTTCTGGTTCGTTCGGATGGCTCTCCCGCGAGGTTGTGCGTTATGGTAGATAAGGAGACTCGAAGGTAGAATAAAATTGGGAAAGAGGATTGTCCCTTCGTTGGGGTTTCCTTCTCGTGAGGATTTCAGAGAGTTGGTGATGATGGAGAGTGTTTTTGTGTTGGTTTTAGAGAATATGGAGGAATCGTGTGGTGAAGAGGAAGAAGGAGACCCATGAAGCGTGGATTGGTATGGGTTATGCCGTGAGAGAGTTTTGAGTATATTTGGGTTTATATGCGTTCTGTTTTTTTTTTTTGAATGATGAAGCGTCAGGTGTTAGGGAATTAGTTAGGTGTTGTGCGTAGTGTTAGTTAGTTAGTGGTTAGTTAGATTAGTTAGTGTACGTGGGTGAGCGTAGAGTTAGTGAGTGAATGTGGTGCTGGCTTGTGAGGTAATGTGTGAAGAGAGTGCAGTATGTGCAGTGAGGTTGTGAGTTGCTATATAAGAACAAGAGTGTGTGAGAGGTGCATGCATGGGTTAATGTGGTTGTGAAGAGAGTGTAGTGTGTGCAGAGGGTAGGGATGGCAACGGGGCGGGGCGGGGACAGGTTTCACTATCCCATACCCATTCCCGTAAAAAAAATTCATCCCCATACCCATACCCAAACCCAACAGGTATCAAAGTTTTATCCCATCCCCATCCCCACCGGGTAACAGATATAATCTCGTACCCATACCCGTACCCGTTTCCATACTAACTTCAATATATATTTTATTTAATTTTTATAAAATAATAAAAAATTACGGTAAAGGAAACATAATATTATCAAATATTCAATATTAGAAGGATGGTTGTTTCTTTGATATCAAATACTTTGAAATAAATTATAATTGTTTACATTTTAGATTGGAATACCAAATAAAATTTCATGAGAACTAAAACATTTATTAAATTTGCAAACTGCAAACATTAATGAAACCTAGTTGATAAAATTTAAAAATATTTTTTAAAAAATTTAAAGGAAAACAAATATTCAAATCAAAGTATATTTTAAATGTTTGTTTACTTCAATTTTTTAAATTCTAATTAATCTCTTTTTTATACACTAATAAAAATGATAATATATCACTTAATCAAAATGACGCAAATAACAAATAATAAACATAATAAAACAAATTTAACATGATTATTGTATCTTTTGAACTCCAATATATGTTGGATAGTGATAAAAAAATATTCATGGCAATTACATTAAATTTTGATATTGTAGTAAATAAAAGTTATTTATACAATTATAGTGAAAAATTACAGTATGATTGATATAATGAGTTAAAAAATAAAAATAATTAGATAAAATATACTGAAATAGTATTTTACATGATGAAAATAAACAACAAATAAAAATATTAAAAAATTAACGAATGTATGTCTTAGAAACAATTTGAGAAACTATTGAAAAAAATCACACAAAGGAAAACGAATGTATAATTAAGGGTATGATAAGATGAAAAATACCTTAGACATCTAAGAACACTTTTCAAATATCAACATATATATTCAATGGTTGAAAAATAATTGTTTTAGCGAAACAAAAGAGCTTTTCAAATGAAACAAAAATTAATAAAAATAAGTAAAGAATATTTTTTATATTACCTAGTAAATGAAAGATTTAGGCTATTAAACACTTAAATTGAGAGTATTGAACATACTCATGTGAAAAGAAAATATACAATAAATAAAAATATTAAAAAATAATAGAAATATTCAAATATGAGATATAAAAAATTTGTAATTGACATACATCATTTTAACATAATTACATAAATGTTATGATAAGATGAAAAATATATTGGAGATGCGAATGAGTTTCATGACAACCCAAATAATTAGAAGAAATAAAAAATTGAGAAATATATATATATATATATATATATATATATATATATATATATATATATATATATATGGTTACTTAATTAATTGTGAATATGTTAATAATTTAAATGATGACGGAGATATGGCGGGGACGGGTATTATGGTGGGGATATGTACATACCCATAACCATCCCCATACCCAATTGAAAAAGTCGGGAATTTTCCATACCCATACCTAATCAATGCGGGGATTCCCCGTCAAAACGGGGACGAGTTCGGATAATACCCACGGGGACGGGTTTATTTGTCATCTCTAGCAGAGGGTTTGGTGCGGTGATGAGTGAATTTAAGTGAGGTGAGAGAAAAAGTGGGTGAATAGTGAAAGGAGGTGTGTGAGAAAGTGCCTTAGGTGTTCGTTGGGGCATTTTTTTTTTAAATGTTGTTAGTTTTTTTTTTTCGGAAAAGAGGGGTAGGAATAGAAATGGGGTGTGAGGGAATAAAAAGTTAACATTTTTAACAAAAAATGGGCCCAAAAAAAGGTCCAAAAATATTTTCTTTTCTTAATTCCTCGTTAACTTTCTTTCAAATTTTTAAACATCTTCTTTATATATTTAATTCCACTTATTTTTAACCATTTTTTTATCATTTACTATTTACTATTTTTCTTTAAATTTTTTTTGTGAAAACCAATTTATTTGTCCGGACAAAATCGAGTGTTAACACAATTGAAGGGATCTTTATAGTAATTAATTCGGAGAGTTATAACAAGGAACAATACTAGTTCAAGTGGTTGAGAGTACTTGTTTATATCGAAGGAACTTGGGTCCGAGTCTTGTATGTGCTATTAATTTATTAATTTTATTATTTAATTGTTTTCATGCATGCATGATTACAAGATACGAAATCATAAAGCCTTGTGTGAATAAAATGCCAAGAAACATGAATTGGTTTATTGGTTATGCATTTGCTTGGTAATTGTATGGAGGTGAGGCCAAAGTGAGTGCTAAGTGGTAAGAGTCAAAGGGGATCAATTATGTGCAAAGAGCAGTGTTAGGAGTGCAATTGGAGCGAGATTTCCAAGTAAGGGGAGTTGCACCTATGTGTATTTCACAAAGTATGTTTTGTGGTACATTGAATGCATGATAGCCTCTTCCACTTCCGTTTTGTGCTAAAAATCGTGTTTCTAGGTTTCTTCCCAGAAATCGCCTAACGGTGTTCTTGGGCCGCCAGGCGACACAAGCTATTTTGAACTTAGTTTTTGGGTTTTTCCAACAATCGCCTGTCGCCATTAGAGGCTCACTAGGCGGCGCGAGCAACATTGGTAGATTTTTGCGTTTGGTTGAGTTTTGTAGCATGTTTGGGTGTTGTAATCAATTCCTTATCTTAGAATGATCATCTCATGTTATAAATATTTGGAAATGCCTCTGTTGGATCTATATTGGTGAATTGATGATTGGACAAACATGAGGGTTAACTTTGGGGTTTGGGAATGAATTGGAAACGTGATGGCCATGTTGTAATTGTTATGCTATTATGTTTGTTTGTTTAATTGAACATGTAAGAATGGTGGAAATATAATTGAGGTGAATTGTGTGCAAAGGAATAAGGGGCTTATGCATGTGAGGGTTTTGTGGATTTTCTCGCATGCGCAGGAAAATCTACGAATTTTTCCAGAAACTGATGCACCGCTTGGCAGTACATGCTCACCGTCAAGCGATAACCATTATCCAACAACCTTGGTTGGTGGGCTATTTTGGGTTTCGGGTTAGGGTTCTGTTATGCGTCACTTGGTTTACGCATGCATTAATATATGGACAAGTGTATTAAATTATTGGGAATCCAATGCATATGATAAATTTGTGGGATGTGCTAAAATTGCATTGGCATGATTTATTGTAATATTGAAAATTGTGCAGATAAGGGTTACTAAATTATGACTATGTGAAAGTTCCATGCTCAACATGAATTCTGGTTTTGGGAGTAACTCTAATGCATAAAATGTCAAGATAAAATGGGCCTAAGTCAACCATCGAGAGACTAATGCGTTGTGTTGATGTTAAAGCTTGGGTTGACATGAGAGATTGGGTTAAAGGGAATAATTCTAGGAATTGTTTGAGGTACTTCTATGACATTGCATGAGTTCGATGGCATTATTGGTTCCTGGTTTGTGTTCCTAAAAAACATGATTAATATTGTACGGTTTGAGCATTGGCATGCTCTTATTTGTGAATGCATGTGTACATATACATGATAGTTGCATATGAGATTTGGGAGTGCATTGTTAAGTCAAGTTGAGATCATATTTTGAGTTTTGGATGTGTAACTTAACTGTTTGAGGTGTTAAAACCTGCCTTGAGGGTGATAAACTAACAATTGTCACGCCACTAGTATAGCGCCTGGCGACTCATAGTAGACCGTCAAGCGATAAGAAACACCAGGGAGGCCTTGTAGCATGTGGCGCTTGACAGTGAGCTGGGACCATTAGTTGGTTTGCAACATAATTTTGCCTAGCGGCACTTAGGTTGCACCAGGCGGTAGTGCATGGGCAGGGGGCTTTTGTGATGCGTTTTGCATGGTTTATTTTGTTGATCTTGTCTAGATATGGTTGGATAAATTACGAGCAGGAGGGTTCGTAATGGAGTTAGAAACACATGATTAATATAGACAGGGAGCTTCGTATTGGATGTATTCCTGTGTGGGGATACAAGCAGGGAGGTTCGTATGTTCCGTGCTCACACTTGAGGCTGCTATGAGCGGGGAGGTTCAGCAGGTGTTCACACGAGTTGGACTCCGAATGGGGAAGTTTGTAGAGTTGGACTACGCATGAAGAGGTTCGTAGAGTTGGACTACGAGCGGGGAGGTTCGTAGAGTTGGACCACGAGCGAACAGGTTCGTGGAAGCATATGGAATCCCTAAGACCAAGGTTGAGTATGTATTCATCTTATATAGGTTAGGTTGATGATATTGAGAGTTTTACACGACTTGTGGTAATGACTTTGGGTATAAGACATGCTGGGACCCATTTACGAGTGGTGAGTCGTAATGGATGTAAACACGTGGCGATCACGGGTAGTAGTCCGGTGACGTTGGAAATCTTGTGTGAGCATACGAGTGGGAGGCTCGTATTGGTTAGCTCCTCTTGATTGTCACTCACGGGTGGTAAGCCAATGATGTTGGGAATCCTGTGTGAGAATACAGATGCTTATTCATATGGACTAGCTCCACTTGATTGTCACTTACGGGTGGTAGGCCGGTGATGTTGGGAATCCTGTGTGAGAATACAGATGGTGGTTCGTATTGGTTAGTTCCACTTGGTTGTTACGAATGGTGGTTAGTAACGTGATATTTCCACGCGTGTTAGTCTATGAGTGGTAGGCTCGTAGGGGTTAGACCACGAGTGGTAGGCTCATGGCAACATGTGTCATCTTAAGGTCATTGTCAAAGTGTGTAAAATCTAGATGAACATGGTGGAAAGCCATGATTGCTTGTGCATAAGGGTAAAAGTTCTCATAAGGAGTTTTAGGATAAGTTAAAATGCTTTGGGTGAGGGGTTGACGATAAAATTCTCTATGCAAGTGTAATTATACTGAGCTCACCCTTTTTGCTTGTGTTTAGCGATGATCGTGTAACTTGTTACATGGGAGCAGATAATGTTGCAAGTGACGGTGATGATGCATAGAGCCGGAGAAGGGCTAGCTTGGGAAATGTTTTAAAGACCATTTTATATATTTTGTAATCGGTTTAATTATGGTTTTGGAACTTTGGATTTTGTAATGTTTAAGGTTAAAGTATGAATTTGAATTGCGCACGAATAATAATGTTTTAACTTTCCCGCGCTTTGGGAAGAATATTTAATGCCGATTTATTTAAAATATTATTTTCTTTTATTAAATTAATAATATCTGCCTAGGATGTTACAACGAGCACCATTATAATGCCGTTGGGCGCTAGGTCACTGATTTGGTGTTGTCGGGCGCCACTTTTGGACTGCCAGACACTAGAAGTCAGTGTGTTCCAAGGGTTGGGCATCAAGCACCACCCAACTTTCTAGTATGCGTTCTCTTGGTAAAATGAAGATCCCCACTTCATTAACCATTGGATCGAGCTGAAATTTTGACAACTAATCCTGGACACGTGAATCTTCATTTTGATCGGTACAATATTTGTTTTGAAGTTTGTGGTTACATAAAGGATTTTCACATTTTTTATGTACTTTGTGTATGTATATGTTTGAGATGGAACTACTGATATGTGAATATGAAAATGAGGTAAAGAATGTATATGATAAAGTTATGTTTTGAACCTTTTTAGGGTATTTCCCAGGGAGGAAATCCCATTGGTAATGTGTTTTCACTAGGGTGTGCTTTGACAATTAGGACTGTTCCATTTTGTGAAGCTATCATGAACTTTACTAGCTATTCATACTCACGTAGAGGAGAATGGTTAGGTTGTTAGAGTGGCAGGAGGTTCTTTCACAAGGATGGTTCAATTATTCTTATGACTGTGAAAGAGATTAACCTATGAGTGGCAGCTTGGTTGAGCAGCTCGGTAGAGTAGGTTATATCATCACATGTGCATGACTTCACTAGTCTAACATAAAAGCACATATCTAAATAATATTGAGTCTAGAAGAGTTGGTTCATAATATGACATGTTGTGTGGATTCACTATATATTTTGAATTTGGAAATTTATATGCATATGGAATATTTATAATGCATTTGTATCATTTTATTCAATTAGCTTACCCTGCTTGTCTTCTTGTTTGTCTTTTGTTTTATTATTATTTTTTGCTATGATCACTAATGTGGTGTGAGCAAAGGATGATGCAGGTATTGATGCATCAAGGGATGTGAAGAGGCCTTTAGCTTGAGGGTTGGGTTTAATTGGTTAGTATATATGTACAATTTGATAGAAACCCTCAAGGATTTAACCTTTGCCTTGTGTTTGGATGAATAATTTCAACAATGCAAAGAAATTAAAATTCATTGTATTTGAATTGTTTGCAATTAAATTCCCTTCATTTTCTAAATAACTTGTTTGGATAAAAAAATTAAAATATCTTACATTTCAATTTTCATGTTTGGATAATAATATTTCAATTAAATTTCATTTTAATAATATTTATTTTAGGCATAATTATGTCTTGAATCACTAATAAATTTGAAAACTTTCAATTGAGTTTCTAATAAATTTTTTCCTCTGTTGTGTCTTTAAAATTTTAAAAGTTTTCAATGGAGACCTTATAGAGTTAAGTGTGACGGTTAACTTTGTGATGTGACACTTACACTGTTACTCTTCATAAATTTCCTCACATAATATTTTGTTATAAGAGGCTTATGTACATACTCAACTCAAAAATATATTATTATTGCTAGGCCCAAAATGGCCCAATAAGCATGAGATCTAGGTGTGAGATTTATATGAAATATTAACACTCGTAAAATCAGTGAAAGATGAAATATTAACACCCCTATAAATACCCCAAATCACAAAGAGTAATCTAATTTGATACTCATTTTTAACTCTCATACTTGCAAAATACTCCTTATTGACTTAAGTGTTAGAGTACCTACAGGTAGACTTTTCCGTTTTCTGACAAATCAAAGCTTGCACCTGCTCCGGAGATTAGACTAATTTATCTTTTATCAACCAGATAAATTTTCAATAAGAATATTTATAGTTTTTGGTTATCAACTTAACTTTAGAAGATAACAAAAAGATTTAAAAAAATAATTCAAGTTCCAAATAATCTAATAAATAAAGTATAATAAATTTATCATTCAAATTATTTATATACACAAAAATAAAAGTACAATACAATATGTTATATAAGAGTAGATTTTGAATTGAGTCTCAATTCACTTATACTAAACTTATCACGTAACTCTTTAAGGTCCAATTTATGCTTGAGTCATACTACATCATGTAAATATCCTAATCTTTCAAGTTTGATGTTTAGAAATTAAATGAATATATATATATATATATATATATATGCTTAAATAGTCATGTGGTCCTAGTTTAGGATTTCTTTTCAATTTGGTCCTAAATTTCGCAAATTCCGTTCAATTCGGTCCTTTTCCTTAACTCCGTCAAAACAGTTAACAAAACAGTGTCTAGCGTGGACTCTTACTATGATGTGGTGCACTATTGAATAACGTGGTCGTTATTTTACTGTAGTGCCCTTTTTAATTTTAATTAGATGGGTTTAGGGTTAGAAATTGGTCAAAATTGGGTTTAGGGTTTCATTAAGAATTGAGGATTTTGTTCAATTGAAGATCTGAGGAGATTGTGCATTCGCTTTAGAAAGAGAATAGGGTGGATGACGGGAGAATTGTTAATGTGATGAAGGATTGACCCTAACCAAGGATGGAGGCATATGCTTAAGAAGACTAAGTATGTTTAGAAAGGAAGTTTACTAATCCTTTATCCATGTTTTTTGTTGTCATTATGTTTGAAATTTCCTAAGTTGACTTAGTTGAATCAAGCTTAGTTGACTTGTTGACCTTTGACTAGGTTTCACTTGTTGACTAGAGTTGACTTGACTTAAGCCAACATGCTAATCCTAATTCATGTGTTTTGTAGGTTTAAGTAAGGTTAATTATGGTGGATGATGTAGCACAACCCTAGTGGAGAAGAGGAGATGATATGGAGAAAAGGCAAAACGCATAAAGTAAAAGGCATAAAGCAAGTATACATATGTACCTTTGGTCTCCTTTGTTTTTAGCACACTTGGGCCACTTTTTGGAGACATATGAGACACCTTCATTGTCTCCTTTAGTGCTAGAACAAAATTAGCCTTGCACACACCATATTTAGCTCTTTTGTCTCTCATTTTTGTAACCCTACTTGACCTAGTTTGTACAAGCTAGGGTTAGGTTTTTGTAGAGAAATCCTTAGGTATCTTTTATTTTCATAGAGGCCCCTAAACTCTTCTATATAAGGGGTGCTCCTAGACATGTAAAAGGGTTGAACATTTTGAAGTAAAAACACTCTTGTGTCTCAACCATTTGTGAGAGTTTCCTCCCTTGGGAGTGAAACTT